>WBZT01000485.1_pt1 | contig 21130 bp, 17 predicted proteins | sample 5204241 | NCBI WGS metagenome assembly WBZT01 (sample SAMN12344358, study PRJNA552823) | activated sludge metagenome | biome: Activated sludge suspended growth; feature: Nitrification reactor; material: Wastewater; isolation source: activated sludge from nitrification reactor of wastewater...
CGATGATATCCTCAGTAAACTCATCACCTGCAACTCTTATGGATTGATCACAAACAATTCCTGATAAGGCAATTACTGCAATTTCAGTAGTTCCTCCGCCTATGTCAATGATCATATTTCCAATTGGTTCTTCAACATCCAAGCCTATCCCAAGCGCAGCAGCCATTGGTTCGTGAATAAGATAGGTCTCTTTAGAATCTACATGATCCGCGGATTCAAAAACAGCCCTTTTTTCAACTTCTGTAATTCCAGAGGGAATGCAGATTACCATTTTTAAATGTGTAAAAAACCTCCTTTTACTACCAATCATACCAATCATACCCTGAATCATACTTTCAGCAGCATTAAAATCAGCAATTACACCATCTTTTAATGGTCTTATTGTTTCTATATTTCGATGTGTCTTTTCATGCATTTGCATGGCTTTAAAACCCACAGCGATCGTTTCACCGGATTTTTTGTCTATGGCAACAATGGATGGTTCGTCGACTACGACTTTACCGTCTTGCATGATCAACGTATTGGCAGTTCCTAAGTCAATAGCCAGTTCTTGCATGAATATGTTAAAAAGCTTCATTATTAGCGTTTGAAATTCAAATAAATAACATTTAAAAATGCTCCAAAATGGGCACGGATCTAATTACCAAGGGAAGAGAAACGCAAAAATAGACTATTTTTAGTTGGAAATGATAGTTAATGCCTTCAAAAAATAACTTTGATTTGTTAGCTTACGTGTTCAAACCTTTGCTGAGGCAAATATCCACTATATTTGTGCCGTGCTTATCTTTTGGATCATTACTTTTTTGCTCTTAAGTGCCTTTTTTGCAGGGACAGAGATTGCTTTTTTTACAGCAAGCAAACTTGGTGTCGAAATCCGAAAAACAAAGGGAACTCAAAGCAGCAAGATACTTTCCTACTTTTATGACCAACCTGATAAATTTATTACTGTAATGCTGATAGGAAACAGCATTTCATTAGTGACATTATCGTATCTGTTAAGTGCTTTTTTTGAGAGTTTGTTAATACCATTTAATCTAAGCCCTGGGGTATTATTAGTCTTAAATACCGGATTTGCTACTTTAGTCATCCTTATTATTGGAGAATTTATGCCAAAGGTGTTATTCTCGTTATATGCTAACGAATTGATTTTTCCATTGGCATATATTGTACAATTTTTTTATGTTATATTGTACATCCCCTCTTTGGTAGTTTCCGGAATTTCTAGATTTTTGATTAAACTGTTTTTTAAAGAAGGTGAAGTCAAACCAAGATATAGGTTTTCTGCGTTGGATCTTGAACATTATATAGATGGACCGCTTCGTATTCCAGAAGATGAAATTAATGCTGATATTTTTAAAAATACGCTGAACCTCAAACAAGTAAGAGTTAAAGCATGTATGATTCCTCGCAATGAAATAGTATATGTTGACCAACATTGCAGTATGGATGAGCTTGTAAAGGCATTTGCTGATAGCAAACATTCAAGAATAATTGTTACCGAAGGAGATATTGACAATATACTAGGTTATATTCATCATCAACAAATGTTTAAGGATTTTAAACATATTAAAGACATGGTCATGGATATTCCTTTCATTCCTGAGACTTTGAACGTTTATGATCTAATGTTAAGAATGAATAAGCTCAGATTGTCTGTTGCATGTGTTGTAGATGAATTTGGTGGAACCAGTGGGTTGATAACTCAAGAAGACATTTTGGAGCAGATTTTTGGAGAAATTGATGATGAACACGATAAGGAGGAATTTATTGAACAGATTATATCAGATAATGAATATTTATTTTCAGGCAGACTGGAAATTCAATATTTAAATAATGAATATAATCTTAACCTAAGAAGTGGAGATTTTCATACACTTTCTGGTTATATTGTTAGTACAACAGGATCGATTCCCGAACAGGGAATTGAGTTGATTCAAGATGGGTATAAATTTATTTTAGAGCTCGTCAGTGATACCAAAATTGAAACCGTTCGTATTATACGAATATACGACAATCACTAAATTTTCATTACCCAGGATTGGTGAATATATGAAATTGGTTCAAGGATTCGGTTCTTATAATCAGCAACTATTTTAAATTGTGGATCCATGCTTAATGCTTTAAATCTCCAGATCTTGTCGTTTTCTAAATGAATGAAAATTGCTTCATTTTTCTGGTCTACGAGATAAAATTTATTTTGAACCTCTTGAAGTTGAAAATTTGATAATATTACTACATTATAATTAAGCCAGGGAAACTCAACTATTGAATTTGTATATCGGTCAAGAAATTGAGGTATACTTTCAGTTTGAAATTCATAATCCGATGGAAGTAGCAAAGGTGAGTTTGGAATATTGGTTACTCTTTGTGGAACTTTTGATGGGTAAAAGAATATTCTACCTGGATAGGATTTACCTAATTCAAAAATTCTTGGTCGATTAAACTTGTTGAATATATATTCTATATACAGAGCTTTTTTTTTAGATTCTTGACCAACAAACCAATGGCGAAACATTAACATTTTTTCTTCTACAGAAGATTTACTCCCAATATAAATCCAGTGATCATAAATGCCAAGATTCTGATCTTCTTCTATGGAAGATTTTCTTCGGACTAGGCCAAGAATTTGTTGAATATCTGGGGAATCTATATCAGAATTGGACAAAATTATCCGGCAGAGTAAATAAATCTCACCAAGCTCTTTCAAAACATATTCTCTCCAATTTTCAAATTCAACTGTTTTATCGCCAATAGTCCTTATTCTTCTTGCTATTCCAGAGATTCCAGCATCGACCAATCTGGATGAAATGTCATTAATCCGGTGTTCATCTTTTTGCAAAACATCAATTCCTTGATCTAATAAAGTTAGAATCCATTGATGAAGAATTTCTATACCGGCAATTATAGCTTTTCTTTTTCTATCAGTTGATGAGCTATTCTCAGACACTTAAATCAAGACTGAATCAATGTTAATGCAATTTCAGCAGCTACTTGCTCAGCACTTTTCTTATTAAAGTCTTCCGCAGTAGCGACCTCAACTCCATCAATGTATACACCAATCCTAAATCTATCCCTTTTGTCATTTTTTGATTTGCTAATTACGCGAAAATCTATTTCCTTAGTATTTTTTTGACACCATTCCAACAGTTGACTTTTATAATTGTCATCAAAACTTTCCAGAGAATGAATATTGATATATTTTTTTATTAATTGATTAAGCACATATTTTTTAGTGTAATTAAAACCTTTTTCAAGATAAATTGCTCCAATCAATGCTTCAAGTGCATTTCCTAACATTGAAGGACTAATACTGGCCTGATTAAATTCCATTAAAATTCTGTCTAAGCCCATTTGCTCTGCAAGAAAGTTGAGCATTTTACGCTTAACAATTTTGGATCTCATTTTAGTTAAGAACCCTTCATCGGCATGAACATATTTACTAAAGAGAAATTCACCAACAACAAAACTTAATAAGGCATCTCCTAGATATTCTAATCGTTCATTAGATTGAATAAACTCATTTTTACGAATTGTCTGTTGGTTATTATTGATGGTTGACTTATGGTAAAATGCAATTTTGAATAGATGAATATGAACAGGAGTAAAACCTAATACAGAATTCAGCCTTTCTACGAAATGTCTATCCTTCGAGAAATATTTATAATTTGTTTTTTTGACTAATTTGAATAAATGAGTTAGCATCTTTTAAAGATCACCGAACTGTTATGACCTCCAAAACCAAAAGTATTGCTTAGAAAGCTTCTGATTTCTCTTGGTTGAGCCTGATTAAAAGTAAAATTGAGACGTGAATCTAATTCAGGATCGTCAGTATAGTGATTAATTGTTGGAGGGATATAGTTATAATTTAAAGACATAATCCCTGCAATACATTCAATTACACCGGCAGCGCCTAAAAGATGCCCGGTCATAGACTTTGTGGAGCTAATGTTTAGACCGTATGCTTTATCTCCAAAAACCTGAAGTATTGCTTTTACTTCGGCAATATCACCCAATGGAGTTGATGTTCCGTGTGTATTAATATAGTCTATATCTTCTGGATTCATTTTAGCTTCTTCCAATGCAAGTTCCATGGCTGCCTTAGCACCTAAACCATCAGGATGAGGCGCGGTAATATGGTATGCATCAGCAGTTAATCCAGACCCACAAACTTCTGCATAGATCCTTGCTCCTCTGGCCTTCGCGTGTTCATATTCTTCCAACATTAAGGCTCCAGCACCTTCACCTAATACGAATCCATCTCTTTCTTTGTCATATGGACGTGAAGCAGTTAGATAATCATCATTTCTTTCAGATAATGCTTTCATAGAGCTAAACCCTCCAATTCCAGCCTTGGTAACGGCTGCTTCAGAACCTCCGCAGAGGATCATTTTAGCCTTACCGTGTCTTATATAATCAAATGAATTAGAAATGGCATGACTAGAGGAAGCACAAGCCGAGACTGTTCCATAATTAACGCCCATAAATCCATATTTTATCGAAATATGACCAGGAGCAATATCGGAAATTAACTTTGGAATCAAAAATGGGCTATATCTCGGCGGTCCTGTATGCAAAGCCGCTTCAGATAAATCTGTTTCTAAGGTATAAAATCCTCCAATTCCGCTACCCCAAATCACACCAATTCTGGATTTATCTACTTTTTCCAGATCGATTCCGGAATCTTTGACGCATTCCTCCGAAACCACTAAGGCGTATTGAGCAAATGGGTCTAGTTTTCTAGCTTCTTTCTTATCTAAAAAGTTTTCCGGGATAAAATTTTTAAGTTCACAGGCAAATTTAGTCTTAAAAAGACCGGCATCAAAACGAGTAATGGCACCAGCTCCTGAGATCCCCTTTTGTAATCCTTGATTATATTCATCCAGATTATTCCCTATTGGGGTAAGGGCACCCATTCCTGTAACCACGACTCGCTTCATACTAAAAATTTACATCAAAGTAACTCTTTGAAGGATTTAAAATACTTAAAATCAAGCTTTTAAGTAAAAATAACTTTACTTGCTGTTTGCTTCGAGATAGTCAATTGCTTGACCAACTGTTTGTATTTTTTCAGCTTGATCATCTGGAATAGAAGTGTCAAATTCTTTTTCAAATTCCATGATTAATTCTACAACATCCAGAGAATCAGCACCTAAGTCGTTTACGAAACTTGATTCGTTGGTAACTTCTGACTCATCTACTCCCAATTTGTCAACAATGATTTTTTTAACTCTTTCGCTAGTATTTAACATTTTTTGATATAATTTAAATTTTACGCAAAATAAAGCCTTTCGCAAGGTTCTTCCAAAGGAATCCTTAGAATTATTTATTTAATTAATGGAATCTTAAACAATCTCTACACTCATTTTTGTTCCTTTGATGTAATTTTTAATAAACATTTATGATACAGCACAATACCAAAATAGTCGTTACAGTTGGTCCATCCTGTAATTCTTTCGAGAAATTGCTGGACCTTGCTATGCAAGGGGTAGCTGTTTTTCGGCTTAACTTTTCTCATGGGTCTCATCAGGATCATGAAAAAGTTATCGAACATATTGTTAGCATAAATGATAAGTTTGGAATGCATCTAGGAGTTTTGGCTGACCTTCAAGGGCCAAAATTGAGGATTGGAAACATTGAAAACAATGCATTAGAAGTCTCAGAAGGGGACATAATTACCTTTAAGAATGAAGAATGCCTGGGCAACAAGCATAAAATATACATGAGTTATGATCATTTTGCAAGGGATGTTAAAATAGGTGAACGGATTCTAGTCGATGATGGGAAACTGGTCTTTGAAGTGACAGAGACCAATGGAAAAGACACGGTCCGAATGAAAACGCTTTATGGAGGGGTCATTTCGTCTAACAAAGGGGTTAATCTGCCAGATACCGAAGTTAGTCTACCTTCACTTACTGAAAAGGATTTTGAAGATCTGCAATTTATTTTGTCGAAACCAGTAAATTGGATTGCTTTGTCATTCGTTAGAAAAGCTGACGATATTGTAAAACTTAATCAGCTCATTGAAAAATCAGGTCATCAGGCAAAGGTTATTGCTAAAATTGAAAAACCAGAAGCGCTTCGCAACATTGATGAAATTATTAAGGTAAGTAATGCCATTATGATAGCACGTGGTGATTTAGGAGTTGAAATGCCCATTGAAAAGCTTCCAACGATTCAAAAATTGATCATTGGAAAGTGTATTCAACGTTCAAGACCAGTAATCGTTGCCACCCAACTTATGGATAGCATGATTAATAATCCTTCACCTACTAGAGCAGAAGTTACCGATGTGGCCAATGCCGTCTTAGATGGTTGCGATGCGGTAATGTTAAGTGCAGAAACCTCTGTAGGCAAACATCCGACTTTGGTAGTTGATGCAATGAATAAAATAATTGTTGAGGCAGAAAGACATTATAGTTTTCAAAATAAAAGACCTAAGCCTTCTGAAAAGTCATCAACATTTATAAGTGATGTTGTTTGTTTTAATGCTGCAAAAGTAGCAGAAGAGATAAAAGCTAAAGCGATAATTGGATTGACAGTATCAGGCTATACCGCTTTTAAGACCTCATCGTATAGAACCAATTGTCCTATTTATATTTTTTCTAACGCTCGTCATATTTTGGGAACACTCAATCTTATCTGGGGTGTAAGAGCTTATTATTATGACAAAATGAACTCTACTGATGAGACGATAGAAGATGCCACTAATATCCTAAAGCTGGATAATAAAATTAAAAAAGGAGATTTGATTGTAAATACTGGAAGTATGCCAATTCATGCCAAGCTTCGTACTAATATGCTAAAAGTAACAGAGGTACTTTAAAATGAAAAGTGGCTTTAATCGTTAAATATATCATTAATAAAAGTAATGTTGAAAACTGTTCTTAAAAACGAATTCCAATATTCAGACTATGTTAATCTCAAATTGGATGTATTTATATATTTTCTGTTAGTTTTCCTGACCAATACATTATCGGCTCAAGTAATGAAGGAAGATGCGCCAGTTGGTTTCGAATCACAGTTGATCGAAGCTTCTAAACAAGAACAAATCGGTAATCCTGATAAGGCTATTGAATTGCTCGAGAAAATGAGATCAATTCCAGAATGTAAATCAACAGTTTACTATAAACTAGCCAAACTATATTACGCCAAATCAAGGTTGGAAGATGCATTAAATGCGATTAATGAAAGTGAACAGGCCGATCCGACAAACAAATGGATTAGGATATATCAAGCAAATATTTATGAATCTTTTGGAAGGTATGGTAATGCGGCTCAATCATATGAATCGCTGGCACAGCTTGAACCAGAAAATTACACCATGTATGATCTTGCAGCACTGAATTATATAAAAAGTAACCTACCTTCTAAAGCGATATTAATTCTAGATAAAGCAATAGAAAAATTTGGACTTCTCCCACAGGTTTGTATTAAAAAATCCAGAATTCTATACAATGAAAAAAAGTATAAAAAATCTATAGAAATTTTAATTCAAAGCCTAAAAGATTATCCAAAACATGACGAATTATATATTGAATTATTTGATATTTACAAAAATCAATCGGATACAGAAAATGCTAAGCAAATATTAGAACAGTTAAGAATTGTCAATCCATCCCATCCTATTTTTAACACAGAAACTCATCAAAATAATTACGATAGCTATTTTAATAATATACTTATCAAAATTAATCAGGCAAATTCAAACCTTGACGAAATTATCAAGTTGATCATTCCATTACTATCAGATAATAATAATATTACATTCGAAAAATTAGAAAATTTAACCAAATTGCTGATCGAAAAATATCCTAATGATCCCAAAGTTTGGGCACTAAAAGGAGATTTGGATATGAAAAATGATAGTTATCTTCATGCAATTGAGGCATATAAACATTCAACTGAGCTTGGTCAGGTTCCATATTCAGTGTGGGAAAACTTAGCCGTATGTCAAATGCGAATGACGCATTGGAATAGCCTTATTAAGTCAATGAATGTAGCCCTTGACTACTATCCTAATCAATCTTTCCTTTATTACGCTTTGGCCCAAGCATATTACCATATTTCAGATTTAGAATCTGCTAAAAATCAAATTAAGCAGTTTGAGCTGATGAACAATAATAAACCAGACCGACTTGTTGAAGCAGATATCATTATGGCTAAAATATTTGATTCTCAAGGTGATTTTAAAAAAGCAGATGAGTTATGGGAAAAATGTATGAATTCAAATTATAATGAGTCTGCTTACTTAGAATATGCTTATTCACAAGCCAGGTTAGGAAAAAGTATATCTCAAAGTATTCTGGAAAAGCTAACTCAAACTAAAAATTTATATCCACCGTATACATTAAATAGAAGGGCATTTATTGCATTTTATCAAAAGGACTTTCCCTTGGCACTACAAATTTTAAAAGATTCTTTACAATATAAAAGTTCTAAAAACCAAGAAATTTATGAATTAGCTTATAGGATTTATTTTGAACTTAAAGACATAGAAAATGCTAAATTGATGCTAAATAATGCAATAGAAGTGGGAGATAATAAGCCATATTATTTGGGATTATTAAATAAAATGAATTGAGTAGAATTTTAGTTTTAATATTATTTGTACAAATATTTGCAGCATGCCGAACTTCCAAAAGCCTGGTTGTAAATAAAAAATTAACAACCATAACTTTTGACCAGCTGACAAACAAAGTAGCTGAAAATCAAAATTTTAACTTTTTCTCCGCCAAAGAAAAAATTTCCTATTAAGATGCTGATTTTTCAGGTGAAGCAGATGCAACCCTTAAGGTATTCAAGGATAGTTTCGCAGTATTAACTATCAAAAAATTTGGAATAGAACTTTTTAGGATTTTATTAAATCAGGATAGTGTAACAGCTTTAGATAGAATACAACATACCTGGCAAAGGTCTTCCATTTCTGAATGGTCCTCATCTTTTTCTGTCCCAATAGACTTTATTATGATGCAAGACATTATTACTTCGGGATTTTACCTAACAGATTATCTGGTATATGATCTAAAGAATATTGAAAAATTATATCAGGTTGAGGGTAGTTCAGAATTATTTTTGATGAATACCAGTTTTTTTTATGCACCATTGCAGTCCTCAGAAATTAAGATTATACAATCAAACAAGACAGCATATGTACATTTCGTAAAACACATTAGCTTGGATAAAAAGTTAGTTCCTTCTGAAATCAATATAAGGTATATGGGTAGTAATCAAGTGGAGGAAAAACTAATTCATATAGCCTGGAAAGAAATACACTTCAATCCAATTGACCCCATTAAATTTGAAATTCCAAAGAGCTATACTCCTTTATGAAAATCCTTGAAAAATTAAATAAAATATACATCGTGCCATTATTAGGTGCTTTGGTTTTTTTCGGGTTTAGTACAAAAGTATCAATAGACCATAAAGGAAAAATAGAATTTATTCAAAAGCAAATAAAACAAACTGAAGAGTTATTAAAAAATTTAAATCATGATAAAAATAATTTTATCACTCAGATTAAGGCAAGGCAGGGTCTGATCAACCATCGAAATGAGTTAATAAAAAGGATTAATAAAGAACTCACAGAACTAAATGCAAAGTTACTTGATTTAGAATCTCAAAATAAGATCGGATTGAAACGATTGGAGCAATTGAGAGATGAATATGAAAAAACAGTTCGAAAAATGTTTATTCATAAATTGTTAAATTGGGAAAATCCTTTCATAACAAATGTTGAATGGACTAAATTTTTAAAGAAAAGAATTTGGCAGGATCAATTAAATAAATTTAGAATTAATAGATTTTTAAAATATAAATCTTCGCAACAAGTTTTTATTAATCAACAAGAAGAAATTAAAAATAATATAATCAGGCATAATGATTTGTTGAATTCTCAAATGGAGGAAAAATTGAATCTTGAAAAAGATATAGAAGGAATTAAAAGTGATTATAAGGAAATGGAGCTGAAGGCCAAGGACTTCCAAGATATGATCCAAAGATTCAATAAGGAACAAAGGCAATTGGAAGACATAATACAAAATTCAATTCGTTATGATAAAACTAACAATGGAATGAGAAAATTCTCTCCTAACGAAATTGTGAAATACCCAATAAAAAATGCCACAATAGTTTCACGTTTTGGAATCTATAAAAATCATGAAAATCCTCAAATAACACTAAAAAATAACGGGATAGATCTTAGGTCTGAAGACTCATTTGTTAGCTGCGTCTCTGAATCTACGGTACAACAAGTTAAGCAGTTACCTAATGGAAGTTTTGTAATAATTTGTAGAAGAGATAATTATTTTTTTGTTTATTCGAATCTTGACAAAGTATTCATTAAACAAGGAGAAGCATTAAGTGAGCGGAGTAATCTAGGTGAGCTTAAACTGAATAAACAAGGTACTTATGAACTTCATTTTGAGGTCTGGCAAAATAAAACACCTATCGATCCAATGATATTTCTAAGCAATGCTTATTAAATGAAATTGGTATATGTAATTATTCATACCTTCTTTTCAAAAACCATTCACTGTCATTTATTCTAACTCCTAAGTTAATTTTTAAATAGTTTTCGGTAATTTGATTAGCAATCTGTGACTTGCCCAACTCTAAGCCAAGATTTACAACGCATTGTTGTCTTTGAAAATTAAAAGATGTTCCCATTCCAATGGTAATACCATAATTTGTTAATGTTTCATCTTTTATTTTTAGATAACCATTCTCGTAAAAACAGCCAATTCTATATTGACTTCTTTTCAAAATCTTGCCATAACCACTTTGATCTGGTTTGATCCATGCACCTACGGCAATAAATGATTGATTGGTTAGTTCTCCTTTAACGCCTTCAAAAAGATTCAAATTACTCCAATTTTCAATAGCTCCGTCTAAAAGTATCCCATTTTTATCTTTATTATTGAAAGAAATTCCACCGGTAACTTTGAAAGGTAATTGGCTTTTGGAAAGATTGTCATCTTTGTAAAGTATGGTGTCACGAATCGAACTGACATTGGCAAAGCTTAGTTCAGAATAATGTAGCGCGTATCTGGACATACTTATATTAGAAGGAAGGCTTACAACTAAACTATAGCTTAGGGTTTTGGCTTTTTTGGTAAGATCTGATTTTATTATTGAATTATTCAAAGTTGTCTGATAGAGCATTGCTAGTTGAAATTGAGTTCCACTGCCAAAGTAACGATCTATATAATGATCTTTTGAACTTGGGTATACATCTTTAAGATAATAAAATTGTTCAAATTTTAAATTGCCAAATATAATTCCTAGGTTAGCACCAATTCCAAAATTTTTATATTTGAAACCAAAACCCAATTGAAGCTTATTTAAGCCACCGCTACCGGTTAATTTACGAATTTGAGCTCCAACATCTGTACTATCGTTGATTTGATAATTAAAGGAAGTACTTGAAAATGGCAGTAAACCTACGCTCAAACCAAAATTATTTTTGTATTCTTTTCTTTCCAGAATTTGATTGATTGAATTTCGCAAAGGAATTCCAATTTCCAAGTATGATAAGCTGCCTGATCTATCATTAAGTGTTTGACGCTGATCACTAATTTCTTTAAATTTTATATTATAGCCAATTTCTGCATCGGTGACTTTTAAAAATCCAAGTGTAGCTGGGTTGGAAGCGTTGAATTCATCAATACCGGTATATGCTATTCCGGCATGACCGCAACCCTGTGAGAATGGTGCGTAGAAACTGGACAATGTGCCATAACCATATCTTGATAATGGCAGAAACTCATTATTTTGAGCATAAATAACAGTTGACCAGATTAACAATAGGATACTAAAAGTGATAATTTTCATTTTGTGTTCGCAATTTCATTTAATCCCCTTAGTACTAAATAGGAATCAATAGTTGTTTTAATTTTTGTTCGAGACGATAAAAATTCAGCATCTCCACCAGTCATAATACAAATTAAATCTTCATGTTTGGAGGATAACTCGTTATAATAACCTTCAATTTCATAAATGATCCCATTAACTACGCCATGTTGCAAAGCAGATTCTGTGGAGCTTCCTAAATTTCCGGGATTCACCTGATGTGATTTAATTAGTGGCAATCTTGCTGTAAAGTGATTCATTGCTCTGAAACGCATATTGAGCCCTGGTGCAATATTACCACCAACAAAGCCAATTTCCCGATTTAACAAATCATAGGTAATACATGTGCCACTATTGATTACGAGAATATTTTTATTGTTGCAATGCTTTAAGGCTCCACACCATGCAGCAATCCTATCCCCACCTAAGGTATCTTTAGAGCTATACTTTATCTTTAGCGGTAGAGGACTGTAAGCATCAGGTTCATAAATATCTATTTCTTCGGAGAGACGCTCAAGCCATTCTGATTTTTTTGAGCCAACATTTGAAAGAATACATTCTTCAAATGAGATTGTATCTAACCAATCCAAGATCTCCTCGTTTTTGTCAGAAGCAAAGACTTTTACAACTTTAAGTTCATCGTTTTGGAATAAGCCAAATTTTACTCTGGTATTGCCGCAATCGATACAAAGATTCATATGTGCTTAATTTAAGTATCTAAATTAATGTTTAAAATGTCTAACACCCGTAAGAACCATTGCAATTCCTAATTCATTGGCCTTATCTATACTTTTTTGATCATTTATTGATCCTCCGGGTTGTGCAATACATCGAATTCCTGCCTCTGAGGCAAGTTCTACACAATCCGGAAATGGAAAAAACGCTTCAGAAGCCATAACAGCATTTTCTGTTTCAAAACCCATCCGCAAGGCCTTTTCTATAGCCTGTTTGCAGGAATCGATTCTGGAAGTCTGACCGCAGCCCATGCCTATTAATTGTTTGTTCTTTACGATAGAAATAGCATTGGATTTAAGATGCTTGATACAATTTACTGCAAATAGTAAATCATCCAATTCATCAGAGGTCGGATTATTTTTTGTTACATTATTAAATTCAATCTTCATTGTTTGGTGGCGATTTACTTCTTGAATTAGTTCACCATTTAAACAAGATCTTGAATTTAATATTTCATCAGGGTATTTCTTGAGTCTTAGAAGAATTCGGTTCTTTTTCGTTTGAAGAATGGATAGTGTTTCAGTATCAAATCCAGGTGCAATTAAAACCTCATAAAACAGCTTGTCTATCTCCCTTGCTGTATCTGAGTCAATTGATTTATTGGTTATCAAAACTCCTCCAAATGCAGAAAGTGGATCTCCAGCGAGCGCAGCTTTCCATGCATCCAGTAATTTAGCACGTACGGAGAGACCGCAAGCATTATTGTGCTTTAAAATAGCAAAACAAGAATCCTCCCCATCAAAGTCAGATAATAATAATAGTGCGGCATCTATATCCAACAAATTATTAAAAGATAAATCTTTACCTTGAATAAAATCAAAAATTTCATCTAAATTTCCTTGAAACCAAGCTTTTTGATGAGGGTTTTCGCCGTATCTTAATTCTTTCTTTTTTATTCCGGCAAAATAATTGTGTATGGCTAAATCATAACGATAAGTAACTTCAAATGCTTCTTTAGCTAATTTTTTTCTCTCTTCTAAGCTGGTTAATCCATTAGATTGTAGAATATTTGAAAGTTGAGGGTAAAATTTCATAGACGGAATCACGACAACGTCATTATAATTTTTCGCAGCTGCGCGTATTAATGAAATTCCACCTATATCAATTTTTTCAATAATTTCCGATTCATCCTCAGTACCCGCAACTGTCTCTTCAAATGGATATAAATCTACAATAACTAGATCAATCATTGGGATTTCAAAATGTGCTAATTGAGAAAGATGGTCATCATTTCTTATAGCTAAGATACCTCCAAATATTTTAGGATGTAGAGTTTTAACCCGACCACCTAGAATTGAAGGGTAAGAAGTAATATTTTCAACAGCAACGACCGGTATTCCTAGATCTTCAATATAAGTCTGAGTTCCTCCAGTAGAGTAAATTACAATACCAAGATCGTTCAAAAGACGTACCAGCGGGTCTAAACCTTCTTTATTAAATACTGAAATCAGAACAGAGCTGATTCGCTTCTTAGGCATTTTTACACTTTGACTTGCAAAAGTATTAAATATATGTTTTTTGCAGTCCAAATGAGTTCAAAATTGCAATAATATACTTAATAATATTCTAACTAACTGATATTCTGTACATTCTGAAGAGGTGAAATATATTCTTTTATGGCATGGATTGAAGTTTTCATAATAGATTTGTATTTTAATAATGAAATTAACAGAAATAATCACACTTGCATTGCAAAACATCAAGGCCAATTTATTAAGGTCATTATTGACTTTATTAATAATTGCCTTGGGGATTACAGCATTGGTTGGCATTTTGACCTCCATTGATGGTATTATATATTCCATGAACAGTAATTTTAATTACTTAGGTGCAAATACCTTTAATATTCAACGCAAAGATGCCAACATAAGAAGGCATCAAGCCGGCAATTCAGAAAAAGACTCGGCTCCCATAAGTTATGATCAGGCCGTAGAAATGAAACAAAGATTTCAATCTATTGCTAATGTTGCCATTTCCTTTAATGCAAAAAATAACGCTACAGTTAAATATTCTAATAAGAAAACAAACCCATTAATTAAAATTAAAGGAATTGATGATCAATTCTTTAATACAACAGGTTACGAAGTTGAATTTGGCAGAACTTTTTCAACACATGAATTAGAATTTGGCCTACCTAAAGCAATCATTGGAATGGAACTGGTAAAATTATTGTTTGATGAAAAACCTGAATTTGCCATTCAACAAACTATAGCTGTTGATGACCATAAATATCAAATCGTTGGGGTGCTAAAATCCAGAGGATCAACAATGAATGAAGGAGCAGATAAAAGGGTGCTTATTCCAGTCCTTAATGCAAAAATGCAGTTTGGTTCTGGTAGTTCAAATTATGAATTAAATGTTCACGTACCAAACACAATTAATTTAGATGATGTAATTTCTCAGGCTATTGGAGAAATGCGTATAGTAAGAGGATTAAAAAGTTATTCCGAAAATGATTTTGAAATATTTAAGAGCGATGGATTAATTTCTTTTTTAAAAGACAATACTGTGATGTTAAGATCTGCGACCATTGCCATAGGATTAATGACATTGCTTGGTGCAGCTATCGGGCTGATGAACATTATGTTGGTTTCAGTAAATGAAAGAACAAGAGAAATCGGTATTGCAAAGGCACTTGGTGCAAATAAAAAAACAATTCTCACGCAATTTTTAACTGAAGCCATCATTATCTGTCAAATGGGTGGCATATCAGGAATTATTTTAGGAATTCCAATTGGCAATATTGTTACTTACATAATGGGAGGAAGCTTTATTATTCCTTGGGCTTGGATTACCTTAGGATTAGTGGTTTGTACTGTAGTTGGCATATTGTCCGGACTCTACCCAGCATTAAAAGCAGCCTCTCTTGATCCAGTTGAAGCATTAAGATATGAATAATACTTCTTTCTATTCATTCTGAATTATTTATTGCAATAGATTTGTAAAAAAAATTAAGGCTTGGAGATTACATTGCGGAACTGGGAACAACTTCGTTCGGAACTAAGAGGAGATTTAAACTGGAATGATTTGTATAAGGGACTTTATGCAACAGATGCCAGTAATTATCAAATATTTCCTTTGGCAGTAGTTGCACCCTTCGACAAAAGAGATGTACAAGTAGTGGTAGATTTTGCAAAAAAGCATAAAATTTCGATCTTAGCAAGGGGTGGTGGAACGAGCTTAGTTGGTCAGGCGGTTGGCAAATCCATTGTAGTGGATTTTACCAAATATATGAACCGAATTATTTCAGTCGATCCTGAACAAAAATTCGCTATAGTTGAACCTGGTGTAATTAGGGATGAATTCAATCAAGCACTTTCTTCTTACAAACTTCATTTTGCACCAGATCCGGCTACATCTAGCAGGGCAGCAATAGGGGGCATGATAGCGAATAATTCCAGTGGAACGAGAAGTATTTTATACGGAAAAACCATCGATCATGTACTCGAACTGGAAGTATTACTCGAAGATGGTTCAATCGTCCAATGTAAGGATTGCTCAGGATCGGAGATTAACGAAAAACTTCAGCTAAAAAATAAGGAAGGAGATTTGTACCGCGGATTGTTTAACATTGTTGCCTTAAACAGAGAGGAAATAATTCATAGATTTCCTAAAGTTATGCGTCGAGTAGGAGGTTATAACCTGGATGAATTTTTAGATGAAAACTGGAATTTAAGTAAGATTTTTGTAGGAAGTGAAGGTACACTTGGAATTATTTTATCCGCCAAAATACGGCTGGTTCCAAATCCTTCTTATCAATGTATTTGTGTTGTACACTTTGATTCTTTTTATGATTCGATAGCTCATATTCAAGAGATGGTTAAATTCAATCCGGCATCGGTTGAATTACTAGATGAACTGTTAATTGAAAGGAGTCGCCAGAATATAGAAACAAAGCGTTATTGCAATTTTATTCAAGGAAATCCTAAAGCAGTTCAACTTGTAGAATTTTATGGTGAAACACCAGAAGAAGCGAAAGATAAGGCTAATAATATGTCTGAACATCTTCGATCTATGTCGATAGGGGTTGCACATCCTATTTACACTGATAAATTGGACATTGAGTCGATTTTTACCCTGAGAAAAAAAGGTCTTGGCCTACTCATGGGTGTAAAAGGAAATCGCAAGCCCATCGCATTTATAGAAGATGCTGCTGTCCCTTTGGAACATCTTGCCGACTATATAATGGAAGTATTTGAAGTCTGCAAAAAAAATAGCACACCGGTTGTAGCTTATGCACATGCCAGTGTTGGATTATTGCATGTTAAACCGCTTCTGGATTTAAGAGATGCAGAGGATATAGCAAGAATGAAAAAAATTTCAGAAGAGACCTTAGATCTTGTATTGAAGTATAAAGGATCTTGGTCGGGAGAACATGGCGATGGTCTAGCGAGAGGTCCTTTCAATGAAAAATTCTTCGGAAAGCAACTCTACGAAGCATTTATTGAATTAAAACAAATATTTGATCCTTCAAAATTATTTAATCCTGGTAAGATTATTGATACACCTTCTCAAGAAAAAAATCTTAGATACGGAGTCACCTATCATGATAGGCCATTTGAATCAAAATTTTATTACAGAGATGAAGGAGATTTCAAATCTGCTGTGCATCTATGTAATGGAGTAGGAGAATGTAGAAAAACTTCCGGAGGCACCATGTGTCCAAGTTATAGAGCTACAAAAGACGAGAAGGATTCAACAAGAGGAAGAGCTAATATATTGCGCCTGGCTTTAAGCGGACAATTGGACCAAAAGGGAATGAATAGTGAAGCATTAACGGAAGTGATGGAATTATGCCTATCATGCAAAGCTTGTAAATCGGAGTGTCCGAGCAATGTTGATATGTCGAAATTAAAATCTGAGGTACTTCATATACATAAGAAAAATTACGGACTGAATGCAATTGATTTATTAATTAAATATCAAATTCTTATTTCCGAAATATGTAGTGGGCAACTTGCCAAGGTTGTCAACACAATGCTTAAAAGTAAATCCTTCAGAAAAATCAATGAATTGATTACTGGATTAGATGCACGGAGAATATTACCAGAATATAGCTCAAAATTTAAAGTAAAAAATTCAACATTTTCTAACTTCAATTCAAAGTCCGTAGTATTATTTGTAGATACTTATATTCGATATCATGAACCAAATATTGGACATATGGCTCATCTACTATTGGAATCACTTGGGTTTGAAGTTATACTGATTCAAAAAGGCTGTTGTCAAAGACCTGCAATTTCAAGGGGATTATTAGATCTTGCTAAACAGGAAGGTAAAAAAGTACTTGATTCGCTATACCCCTATTTAATAAAAGGTGTACCTGTGGTAATCTGTGAACCAAGTTGTGCCTCTTCTTTAAAAGATGATTTGGTTGATTTGATGGATGAATTATATTGGAAAGAGCTTAGTGAAAATATTTTTTTAATTGAGGATTTTATTGAAAAAGAAATTCGAACTGGAAAATCAAAGAGTTTCATAAAAATAAAGCCGGGTAATTACTTGTTCCATGGACACTGCCATCAGAAGTCGATTTTTGGAACCAAAGCAATTCACCAAATATTCAATAAGTGCCCGGACGTAAAACTTAGAGAATTAAATACTGGTTGCTGTGGAATGGCAGGCATATTTGGTTACGAAAAAAAGAATTATGATTTATCGAAAAAACTTGCAGAAGTGGTTTTAGTTCCAGAGATTAACAATAGCAATGAATCTCAAATTGTTATTGCTGATGGATTTAGTTGTAGACATCAAATTGAACATTTCACAAACAATAAGCCCGTTCACTGGCTGGAAACAATAGATTTAGGAATAACTTCTAATATGTCATGACCTATAAGGAAACAATGGAATACATGTATTCCCGCTTACCAATGTTTCAAAGAGTTGGCCCCAAAGCATACAATAAAAACACTGAAAGAACAGAAGCACTTTGTAAGTTTTTTGATAATCCTGAATTAAAATTAAAAACTATACATATTGCTGGTACTAATGGAAAGGGATCCGTATCACATATGCTTTCTGCAGTATTAACAGAACATGGTTTTAAAACAGGCTTGTATGTTTCACCGCATTATAAGGATTTTAGAGAGCGCATTAAAATAAATGGTAAGTATATCAGCAAAAAATTTGTTTGTGATTTCATTCATAAATCCAAGGATATTGTTAACGAAATTCAACCCTCATTTTTTGAATTAACGGTAGTAATGGCGCTTCAATATTTTTCAGAAAGCAATACGGATTATGCAGTAATTGAAACGGGACTAGGTGGGCGACTGGATTCTACAAACGTCATTACGCCACTAATATCAATTATTACGAATATTAGCTGGGATCATATGGATGTTTTGGGAGATAGTATAGCCAAAATTTCCATAGAAAAAGCTGGTATTATAAAACATAAAATACCTGTGGTTATAGGAAGAAGACAGGAAGAATCTGAACCAGTATTTAAGGAAGAAGCTTTAAAGAAAAATGCAGATTTATTTTTTGCAGAAGATATTAAGGCTGAGTTTACGGATGAAAAAATTACACTTGACGGAAGAGTTAATTTTATACCGGATCTCAAAGGTCCATATCAGTTAGAAAATTATCGAACAAGCTATACAGCATGCAAAATTTTGACCGAACGCTCCATCATTTCATTGGAAAACAAAAAAATTCAGACGGCATTTTCTAATGTAGCAAGTTTGAGTTCAATGATTGGAAGATGGCAGTGGAAAGTTTCAGATAAGAAGATATTACTTGATTCCGCACATAATGAGGATGGAATTAAAATGCTTTGTGATTGGATAAAAATTCAAAATTTCAGGCTTGTTCATGTTGTAATAGGTTTTGTTAAAGATAAAGACTTAACCCATGTTTTGGGCTTATTGCCAACTCAAGCCATCTACTATTTTACGCAAGCAAATATTCCAAGAGCCCTTCCTGTTGAAGATTTATATTGCGAAGCAACAAAATACCAGTTAATTGGTAAAAAGTATAAAAGAGTTTCAAATGCTTTGAATGCTGCAAAGAAGAAGGCGACTTTAGATGATTTGATAGTGGTTTGTGGCAGTATTTTTGTTGTGGCAGAAGTAATATGAAAATTGCTGTAGGAATTTCAGGATCCAGTGGAGCCATTTATGCCAAGCTATTATTGGAAAGACTGGTAAAGATTGAAGCGTTAGAACTTGCTTTGGTTATAAGTGATAATGCCTTGATCAATATAAATTTGGAGATACCTGATTTCAATCCACAAAGCTGGGGAATAAAGGAATATAAATCTTTTGACTTTAATGCGCCTTTTGCTTCAGGTTCAGCAAATTGGGATGGACTAGTTGTTTGTCCCTGTTCTGCCGGTTTTATGGCAAAAGTTGCACATGGAAACGCAAGCGACCTGATGAGTCGCGCGGCTCAGGTAATGCTCAAAGAGAGGAAAAAGCTAATTTTAGTATTGCGGGAGATGCCATTTAGCTTAATTCATATCGAAAATATGAGATTAATAACATTAGCTGGTGGTATTATATGTCCTGCTATTCCTTCTTTTTATAGTGGATCTTCTAATTTGGAAGAAATTCTTGCAACGGTTCCTAACAGAGTTATGGATCTTTTGGGGCTAAACAATCAATCTTTTCGCTGGGGTGATATTTAGTATTGTTATATTACTTACTTTTGTGTATAAATTTAAAACAAATAATACAAGTCTATGAAAATCAAGGTATTAATTAGTTTTTTAGCACTAGCAATTGGAATTACTTCCTGCGTTTCATCTAAAAAGTATAAAACGCTTCAAGATGAACTTGCAAATGCTCAAACTATGTTGGAAGCCCAAAAGAAAAAGGCATCCGATTGCGAATCTTCAAAAATGGATTTGGAGAAAGAAATTGCCAAGCTGAAGAATGATATGAATCAGACGAAAGGTGAGGCAGGGCAACTCCAAAGTAAAATTGCTGAGCTTGAAAAAATGAAAGCTCTTAAGGATCAGGAAATTCAAAAAATTAAAGAAGAGATTCGAAAAGCTTTTGCCACAGTTAACACACCTGGCATGACGATAAGTCAAGTAGGTGAAAAACTATTTGTTTCGTTGCCTGATGACATTTTGTTTAAAAAAGGTTCATCTTACATCAACTCAAACGGAACAAAGGTCTTAAAAAACCTTTCAGCAGTGTTTGCTGCTAACCCAGCGATGAATATTACTGTAGAAGGGCATACAGACAAATCATTAGTGAAGGAAGGCGCTGCATTTAAGGACAATTTAGATCTTTCAACAGAGAGAGCAAATAATGCAGTAAGACTTATGATTAAGAACAAGGTAAAACCTGAACAATTGACTGCTGCTGGCCGATCTAGTTTTGAACCAAGTGGAAGAATGAAAGAAGGCAAAGACAAAATGGCCTACGACAGAAGGTTACAGCTTGTAATTAGTCCTGATGTAACAAAACTTTATGAACTTTCTAAGAAACTAGTTCCATAGCAATAGCATAATGCTTAATAAAAAAGTCACAAGCTTCTTGCAGGGAACTTGTGACTTTTTTTTTGAGGGCTGGATCATCTTTTCGATAATTTA
>WBZT01001045.1_pt1 | contig 21117 bp, 21 predicted proteins | sample 5204241 | NCBI WGS metagenome assembly WBZT01 (sample SAMN12344358, study PRJNA552823) | activated sludge metagenome | biome: Activated sludge suspended growth; feature: Nitrification reactor; material: Wastewater; isolation source: activated sludge from nitrification reactor of wastewater...
GTTCAACGACTGCCACATGATCGAGCTGGCCCAGTACACCGCCGAGAAGGCGAAGCTCACGCGCGCGCGCATCGACGAGTTCTCGGTGAACTCGCAGAAGAAGGCCGCTGCGGCGCAGGCGGCGGGCGCGTTCGACAAGGAGATGGCGCTGGTCACGATCCCGCAGCGCAAGGGCGACCCGGTCGTGGTGAAGAGCGACGAGTCGGTGCGCGGCGACACGACGATCGAGGCGCTCGCGAAGCTCGGCGCGGTGACCAAGGCGAAGGACGGCGTGATCACCGCCGGCAATGCGCCGGGCCTGAACGACGGCGGCGCGGCGCTCGTGGTGATGAGCGAGGCGCGCATGAAGGCGACGGGCGCGAAGCCGCTCGCGCGCATCACCGGCTACGCCACCGGCGGCGGCGAGCCGAAGGAGCTGTTCTTCGCGCCGGTCGACGCGGTGCAGAAGCTGATGAAGAAGCTCGGCGTCGGCATCGGCCACTTCGACCTGATCGAGGCGAACGAGGCGTTCGCGGCTCAGGCGCTCGCCGACGGCGACGCGCTCGGCTGGGACTGGGACCGCGTCAATGTGAACGGCGGCGCGGTCGCGCTCGGCCACCCGATCGGCGCGAGCGGCGCGCGCGTGCTGACGACGCTGCTCTACGCGCTCGAAGCGCGCGGCAAGAAGACGGGCCTCGCGACTCTGTGCCTGGGCGGCGGCAACGCGGTCGCCCTGTCCGTGGAGCGTGTGTGATGGGCGCGGCCGACGTGAAGAAGGTGGCCGTGATCGGCGCCGGCACGATGGGCAACGGCATCGCGCAGGTGTTCGCGACGAACGGCTTCGACGTCGAACTGATCGACGTGAAGGAGGAGTTCGTCGCGCGCGCGCTCGGGACGATCGGCAAGAACCTCGACCGCGTGGCCAAGAAGCAGGAATGGCCGGCGGACAAGGCGGCGGGCATCCTCGCGCGCATCCACGGCGGCACGTCGATGGACGCGGTGAAGGACTGCGGGCTGGTGATCGAGGCCGCGACCGAGAACGCCGAGCTCAAGAAGAAGCTGTTCGCCGACCTCGACGCCAAGGCCCCGGCCGGCGCGATCCTCGCGAGCAACACGTCGAGCATCTCCATCACCGAGATCGCCGCGGTCACGAAGCGCCCGGCCGACGTGATCGGCATGCACTTCATGAACCCGGTGCCGGTGATGCAGCTCGTCGAGATCATCCGCGGCATCGCGACGTCCGACGCGACGTACGCGACGACCGAGGAGCTGTCCAAGAAGGTGGGCAAGACGCCGGTCGAGGTGAACGACTATCCCGGCTTCATTTCGAACCGCATCCTGATGCCCATGATCAACGAGGCCGTGTACACGCTGATGGAGGGCGTGGCCACGCGCGAGGCGATCGACACGGTGATGAAGCTGGGCATGAACCACCCGATGGGCCCGCTCACGCTCGCCGACCTGATCGGCCTCGACACGTGTCTCTCGATCATGGAGGTGCTGCACGAGGGCCTGGGCGACTCGAAGTACCGGCCGTGTCCGCTGCTGCGCAAGATGGTCGCGGCGGGCTGGCTGGGACGGAAGAGCGGCCGCGGCTTCTACGAGTACCCGTCGGCCTGAGCCCCGGGCACACGCGTTTGTCGTGCGAGGCGCGCCAACCGGCGCGCCTCGTTCGCGAGGGCCGTGCGGAGCCGTGAGGGACGCCGCACCACGAAGTCGAACGGCAGCCGCGCCAGCTCGCGCGCGAACCACGCGAGGTCGTCGGCCTGGCCGCGCAACCGGACGCCGTGGCCCAGCGGTTCGAGCACGCCGAACGTCGGGAACACCTCGCGGCGCGCGCGCACGAGGTCGGTCTCGAGCACGACCTCGATCGCGTGCGCGCGCGGGATCGACGCCACCGACGCCGTGAGGTGCGCGAGCGCGTCGAAGCCGCGCGGGCGCTCGAAGCGCTCGGCGAGCGGCTCGACGTGCTCGATGCGGTCGAGCCGGAACGAGCGCAGGTCGCGCCGCATGCGGCAGCGTCCGACGGCGTACCAGCAGCCCGACTGGTAGGCGAGCGCGTAGGGCTCGAACGCGCGCTCGGTCGCGCGCCCGTCCGCGGCGCGGTAGCGCAGGTGCACGGCGTGGCCCGCGTGCGCGGCGGCGCCGATCGGGCCGAGCGCCGCGTCGCCGGGGCGCGGCGCGCGCGCGCCGAGGTCGAGCGCGACCGATTCGTCGAGCGCCCGCACGCGCCCGCGCGGTCCCGGTGGCAGCACGCGTTCGAGCTTGGCCTGCGCGCTCGCCACCGCCGGGGCCGCGCCGGCGAGGCCGAGCGCGCGCGCGGCGCGCAGCCCGACGGCGAGCGCGATCGCTTCGTCGTCGGTGAACATCATCGGCGGCAGCTTGAAGCCCGAGACGAGCGCGTAACCGCCGCCGCGCCCGCGCTCGGCCGTGACGGGCACGCCCATGGCTTCGAGCCGCCGCACGTGCCGGCGCAGCGTCCGCTCGTGCACGCCGAGCCGGCGCGCCATTTCGGCGCCGCTGAGCGAACGCTCGGCCTGCAGCATCTCGAGCACCGCGAGGAGGCGCTGGGTCGGTCGGGACATGCGGGCAGTCTAGCGAAGAATCAGGACCGATTTCGCCCGGATGACCAGCGACCCTCCGCTGCGCCGGCGGGGACGAACCGTCCGCTCCGGCCGCGGGCTCCGTCCGGAAACCCGCGATCCCGTCCCGAACAAACGAGGCCTTCGCATGAGCACGACGCCCACGACGCCGGCCGCACCCGCGGCCGCAGCACGCGACTTCGACTTCCTGCTCGGCCGCTGGGTGGGCCGCAACCGCCGGCTGCTGCCATCGCTCGCGTGGCTGCTCGCCGTGGTGCCGGTCGCGGCCGCCGGCACCACGGCCGCCGCTCCGGCGGCGCACGCGGACTGGCTGCTGTACGCCGCCATCGTCGCGGGCGTCGTCGCGCTGCCGGGACTCGACATGGGCGTCGCGCTCGCGAGCACGCTCGCGGGCGGCCGGCGCGCGGGCTTCGCCGCCATCGCCGGCATCGTCACCGGCGGCGTCGGGCACGTCGCGCTCGGGCTGCTCGGCGTGAGCGTGGTGCTGCGGCTCGTGCCCGCCGCGTTCGACGCGCTGCTGCTCGCGGGCGCGGCCTACGTCGCGTGGGTGGCGATCGGCCTGTTGCGCGCGCGGCCGGAAGCGCCGGCCGCGGCGGCCGGCGGCGCCGCGAGCGTGCCGGGCGCCTACGCGCGCGGCCTTCTGACCAATGCGCTCAATCCGAAGGCGTACCTCTACACGCTCGCGATCCTGCCCGAGTTCGTGCGGCCGAAGTACGGGCCGCTGCTGCCGCAGGCCGCGGTGATCGTCGCGATCAACGCCACGATGCAGGTGGGCATCTACGGCGCGGTGGTCGTGCTCGCCGACCGCGGGCGCGCCGCCATGGCGCGACGGCCGGAGCTCGGGATCGGCGTCGCACGCGTGACCGCGGTGCTGCTGCTGGCCGCCGCGGCGTTCACGGCGTGGGAGGGCTGGCGCGGGCACTGACGACGCCCGCCGCGCGACGTTGCCAGCGGGGCGCCGAGCCGTCAGAATGCGGCCCGCTCCGGAGCTTCGGTCGCGACCCACGGGGCCCCCGCGACCAAGAGCCAGGCCGTCCACCTCTTCAAGTGCCCTCCGCGGCGAGGGCGGGAGTGCCCCCACGGTGTCCACCGATACGGCGACAGCAGCCGGCGTCTCCTTCGAGCTCACGGAGGAAGCGCAGCAGGTGCGGGAGATGGTGCGGGACTTCGCCGAGAGCGAGGTCCGGCCGATCGCGGCGCAGATCGACGAGAGCCACGAGTTCCCCGCCGAGAACGTGAAGAAGATGGCCGAGCTCGGCCTGCTCGGCATGTTCGTGCCCGAGGAGTACGGCGGCGCCGGCATGACGTACCTGGCGTACGTCGTCGCGATCGAGGAGCTCTCGCGCGCGTGCGCGAGCCACGGCGTCATCGCCTCGGTGAACAACTCGCTCGTGTGCTACCCGCTGATGACCTACGCGAGCCACGAGCAGAAGAAGCAGTGGCTGGAGCCGCTCGCCAAGGGCGAGAAGCTCGGCGCGTACTGCCTCACCGAGCCCAACGCCGGCAGCAACGCCGCCAACCAGCAGACGACCGCGGTGCTCGACGGCGATCACTGGGTGCTCAACGGCTCGAAGATCTTCATCACCAACGCGGGCCCGGCCGACGTGCTGATCACCTACGCCGCGACCGACCGCTCGCTGGGACCGAAGGGCATCTCGGCGTTCATCGTCGACGCCGACACGCCGGGCGTGCGCAAGGGCAAGAAGGAGCACAAGCTCGGCATCCACGCCTCGGACACGCGCGAGATCTACTACGAGAACGCGCGGGTGCCGAAGGCGAACCTCTTCGGCGAGGTGAACAAGGGCTACTCGATCGCGCTCGCCACGCTGGGCGGCGGCCGCATCGGCATCGCCGCGCAGGCGCTCGGCATCGCGCAGGCGTGCGTCGAGGCGTCGGTCAAGTACGCGAACGAGCGCGAGCAGTTCGACAAGAAGCTCGGCGAGTTCGACGCCATCCGCCACATGATCGCCGACAGCGTCGTCGAGCTCTCGACCGCGCGCCTCCTCGTCTACCAGGCCGCGTGGCTGCGCGACCAGGGCCGGCCGCACACCAAGGAAGCGTCGCTCGCCAAGTGGCACGCGTCCGAGGCGGCGAGCCGCTGCGCGAACTGGGCCGTGCAGATCCACGGCGGCTACGGCTACATGAGCGAGTACCACGTCGAGCGCTATCTGCGCGACGCCAAGATCTGCGAGATCTACGAAGGCACGACCGAGGTGCAGAAGATGGTCGTCGCCGCCCAGGTGCTCAAGGAGCACCCCGTTTCCTGATCGTCCATCCACCGCCGCCGTAACTTCACGGAGGGTTGCAGGAATGAAGCGTCCCGTTCGCCCCGTCGCGCTCGTGATCCTGACGCTGTGCGCGCTCTATCCCGGCCTCACGTCCGTCTTCCAGGGTTTCTACCCGTGGGTGACCGGACAGGAGTTCGCGCTGCTCGGCCAGATGAGCGCATTCGTCGACCTCCCGGTGAAGATGGGCATGGCGACGTGGGTGCCCCACCTCGTCAAGGGCCTGATCGGCCTCGCGTGGCTCGCGGGCGTGCCCGGCCTGTGGGCGGGCGAAGGCAAGGCCGTGCCGCTCGTGCTCCTCGGCGCGGTGGGTTCGCTGCTCCTCGGCCCCGGCCCGGCGGTCATGGGCATCGTCGGCCTCATCTGCCTGTTCGTGTTCCGCGAGACGAACCAGCACCAGCCCGCCTGAGCGCGGCGCGAGGAACGCCATGAACCTCGACCTCACCGAAGACCAGATCCAGATCCGCGACGCCGTGCGCGAGCTGTGCCGCGAGGAGTTCGCGCCGCACGCCGCGAAGTGGGATGCCGAGCAGGGCGTGCCGATCTCGGCGATCGAGACGCTCGCCGCGCAGGGCTTTCTCGGCATGGCGATTCCCGAGGAGTGGGGCGGCGTCGGCTACGACGCGCGCACGATCGTAATCGTGCTCGAGGAGATCGCGCGCGTCTCGGCGGCGCTCGCGATCATGATCGCGGTGCACAACTCGGTCGGCGCGCTGCCGGTGTTCCGCTTCGGCACCAACGAGCAGCGCAAGCGCTTCCTGCCGCGGCTCGTGAGCAAGGAGCTCGGCGCGTTCTCGCTCTCCGAACCCGGCGCGGGCTCCGACGCGGGCGCGCTCGAGGCGACGGCGGTGCGCGATGGCGATCACTACGTCCTGAACGGCAGCAAGAACTGGGTGACGAACGGCGTCAATGCCGGCGTGTACCTGATCTTCGCCCGCACGGACAAGAGCGCGGGCAACAAGGGTCTCTCGGCGTTCATCGTCGAGAAGGGCGCGAAGGGCCTCGTGATCGGCAAGCCCGAGGACAAGATGGGCCTGCGCGGCTCCGAGACCGTGTCGCTCTCGCTCGAGGACCTGCGCGTGCCGGTCGAGCAGCGGCTCGGCGCCGAGGGTGACGGCTTCAAGATCGCGATGAGCATGCTCGACGCGGGCCGCATCGGCGTCGCGGCGCAGGCGCTCGGCGTGATGACGGCGGCGTTCGACGAGGCGGCGAAGTACGCGCAGCAGCGCGTCGCGTTCGGTGCGCCGATCGCGAAGATCCAGGCGATCCAGTTCAAGCTCTCCGAGATGGAGCGCCGCGTGCAGTGCGCGCGGCTGCTGCTCTGGCAGGCCGCGTGGAAGCGCGACCTGGGCCAGTCCTACACGCGCGAGGCGTCGATGGCGAAGCTGTACGCCAGCGAGGCCGCCACGTGGGTCACGCACCAGGCGATCCAGGTGCACGGCGGCTACGGCTACGTGAAGGAGTACGCCGTCGAGCGCTACTACCGCGACGCCCGGGTGATGGAGATCTACGAAGGCACGTCGGAGATTCAGCGGCTGGTGATCGCGCGCAGTGCCCTCAAGGAGGGTGTGGCAGTCTGAACGTCGTGAGACGTCGCACCTCCCGATTCGACTCCCCACACCCGAAGAGAACCGCATGAGCCTCCGATTCCAGCGCGCGATCGTCGTCGGGGCGTCGTCCGGCATCGGCGAGCAGATCGCCCGCCAGCTCGCCGCCGACGGCGCCGCCGTCGCTCTGGTCGGACGCCGCGCCGCCGAGCTCGAGCGGATCGCCGCGGACCTGCGCGCCGCGAAGCCGGGTGCGACGGCGCTCGTCGCGACGCACGACGTCACGAACTGGGACGCGACGCCCGCGCTCTTCGAGCGCCTCGTGGGCGAACTGGGCGGTCTCGACCTGCTCGTGTACGCGGCGGGCGTCCTGTACGTGCCCGAGGAGAGCGAGTACGACTTCGAGCGCGACCGGGCCATGATGGAGGTCAACGTCGTCGGCGCGATGGCGTGGACGAACCTCGCCGCCGCGCGCTTCGAAGCCGCGCGGGCCGGCACGATCGTCGGCATTTCGAGCATCGCGGGCGAGCGCGGCCGGCGCACGATGCCGGGCTACACGACGTCGAAGGCGGCGCTCAGCACGTGGCTCGAGGCGCTGCGCAACCGCGTCTCGCGCTACGGCGTGAACGTGGTCACCGTGAAGCCCGGCTTCGTCGACACGGTGATGACGCAGCACCTGACCAGGAAGCCGATGATGATCCCGGCGCCCAGGGCGGCGTCGCTCATCCTCGCGGCCGCGCGCCGCGGCGGCAGCCCGTCCGTGTTCGTCCCGTGGACGTGGGGCCTGGTGGCGCTCGTGCTGCGCCACGTGCCGTCGTTCGTCTTCCGGAAGGCGAACCTGTGAGCGCTCCGTCGCGCCCGCTGCGCGCCACAGTGCCGTGGCGCGTGCTCGACGGCTTCGGCAACTCGGTGCGCGCCGCGTCGGCGTGCGTGAAGCCGCGCAGCATCGAGGAGATGGCGGCGCTGATCGCGCGCGCGCGCGACGAGGGCGTGCCGGTCAGCTTCCGCGGCAGCGGCCGCAGCTACGGCGACGCGGCGCTCAACTCGGGCGGGCTCGCGATCGACGTCACGGGTCTGAATCGCGTGCTCGCGTTCGATCGCGCCACCGGCACCATCGAGCTCGAGCCCGGCGCCACGATCGAGACGCTGTGGCGCACCGGCGTGCCGCACGGCTTCTGGCCGCACGTCGTGCCGGGCACGATGCACCCGACGATGGGCGGCTGCATCGCGATGAACATCCACGGCAAGAACTGCTTCAAGGCCGGGCCGTTCGGCAACTACGTCACCGAGCTCGACCTGCTGGTCGCCGACGGCAGCGTGAAGACGCTGAGCCGCGAGCGTGAGCCCGAGCTCTTCCGCGCCACGATCGCGGGCCTCGGCCTGCTCGGCGCGGTGACGCGCGTGAAGCTGGGGCTCAAGCGCATCGAGAGCGGCCGGCTCGAGGTGCACGCGATCCGCACGCCGTCGCTGGAGGCGATGTTCGACTGCTTCGTCGAGCGGATCCCCCAGTCGGACTACCTCGTCGGCTGGGTCGACTGCTTCGCGGGCGGGCGCGGGCTCGGCCGCGGCCTCGTGCACCAGGCGAACTACCTCTCGGCCGCCGAGGACCCCGAAGGCCGCGCGCTGCTCGACAATGCGCGTCAGGACCTCGGGCCGCGCATCATGGGCGTCGTGCCGCGCTCGATGATGTGGATGGCGATGCGGCCGTTCACCAACGATCCCGGCATGCGCTTCGTCAACACGGTGAAGTACCACCTGCCCGAGACGCTGAGCGGCGACGGCGCGTTCCTGCAGCCGCACGTGGCGTTCGCATTCCTGCTCGACTACGCGCCGGGCTGGCGCAGGGCGTACGGCGAGGCCGGCTTCGTGCAGTACCAGGTCTTCGTGCCGGACGCGACCGCGCGCCGCACGATGGCGGCCGTGCTCGAGCTCTGCCGCCGCCGCGGCGTGGTGTCGTACCTCGGCGTGTTCAAGCGCCACAAGCCCGACGAGTTCCTGCTCTCGCACGGACTCGACGGCTGGTCGATGGCGATGGACTTCGCGATGCCTCGCGATCCGCAGCGGCTGCACGCCGCGCTGCGAGAGCTGACCGAGCTCGTGCTGGACGCAGGTGGCCGCTTCTACGCCGCGAAGGACTCCGTGCTCGACGCGGCGCAGTTCGCGCGCGCGTACGGCGAGCGGCTCGAGCGCTTCCGCGCGATCAAGCGCGCGATCGATCCGGGCGCGCTCTTCCAGAGCGACCTCGCGCGCCGGCTCGGCCTCGTCGGCTGAACGCCATCGCGAAACACGGCGGCCGGCGTCCCATGCGGGACGCCGGCCGCTGCGCTTCGGGAGCGTGCGCCGGCTCAGGCCTTCGGTGCCGCGGCCTTCGCGCCCACCCAGAGGTGATGGCCCAGCAGCAGCACGAACGCACCCAGCACCGACGCGACGAAGCCCATCGGGAAATGGGACGGCCAGTGCAGGATCCGGAACGCGAGCTTGCCGACGATGCCGCCGAGGAAGCCCATGAGGATCGTCATGCCCCAGCCGACCTTGTCCTTGGCGGGGAAGACGGCCTTCGCGATCGCGCCGACGATGAAGGCGCCGATCAGGTTGAACACGATCCAGCCGCCGACCGCGGTGGCGAACAGCGCGAGCAGGAACTTCATGAGGGACCTCTCCGTGGGAGGGAATCGAACGCCGGAGCAGGGGGTGGGAGCCGCAGGATAGTCGAGCGCTCACGCTCACGCCACGCACGCGGCACCGGGTGATTTGCCCGCGCGACCGGGGACGGGCGCGCGAAAAGCCCGGCGCACCGGGTGCCGCGCCATGCCGGGGGCCCGAGCGAGGGAATGGCCTGCATCGTCGCCACCCCGCGGCCGATCCTGTTCGCAACCCGCCCTCGGTCGAGGAGTCCCCCATGTCCGACGACCACCTTCGCTTCGTGGATACCTCCTTCGCGTCGGCCGCGAGGGCCGACGGCCCGACGCTGAAGGCGCAGCGCGACGCGTTCCTGTCCGATCCCGTCGCCGTCGCGCTGCTCGACGCGATGCCCGGTCCGTCGATGGTGCTGAACGCGAACCGGCAGATCGTCGCGGTGAACGGCGTGCTGCGCTCGACGTTCGGCGTCGACGATCCCGAGGTGCTGCTCGGTCTGCGTCCCGGCGAGGCGCTGCAGTGCGTGCACGGCGACGAGCGCCCCAACGGCTGCGGCACGACGCGCTCGTGCGCGAAGTGCGGTGCGGTGGGCGCGGTGCTCGACTGCCTCACGACGGGCAAGCGCGTCACGCGCGAGGCGCGCGTGCGCACGCGCGGCGACCGCGACGGCGGCGCGCTCGACCTGCGCGTGCACGCGAGCCAGGTGAAGGTGAGCGGCACGACGTTCGTCGTCCTCGGCATCGAGGACATCGGCGGCGAGAAGCGGCGCGAGGTGCTCGAGCGCACGTTCTTCCGCGACCTGCTCGGCACGTGCTGGGGCCTGCACGACATCGCGGAGCGCTTCGACGTCTCGGGCGGCACCACCGGCCGCGAGGCCGAGGAGCGCCGCGAGCTGCACCTGCTCTCCGACCTCGCGCTCGAGCAGATCGAGTGGCAGCGCGCGCTGTTCGCCGCCGAGCGCGGCCAGCTCGAGGTGATCCCGTGCGCGGTCGACCTCGCCGCGCTGCTCGAGGAGATCGCCGAGCGCTACCGCCGCCACCCGCTCGGCGCCGGCCGTACGATCCGGCTCGAGACCGCGCGCCATTGCACGCTGCGCACCGACCCCGGGCTGCTGAGCCGCTCGGTCGGCGACCTCGTCAAGAACGCGCTCGAGGCGACGCCCGCCGGCGGCACCGTGTCGATCAGCTGCGAGTGCGACCGCACGTCCGCGACGCTCTCGATCCACAACGAGGGCGTGATCCCCGAGGACGTGCAGCTGCAGATCTTCCAGCGCTCGTTCACGACGCGTCAGGGGGAAGGCCGCGGCGTCGGCACGTACGGCGTGAAGCTGCTCGTCGAGCGGTTCCTGAACGGCAGCGTGCAGTTCGTGAGCGACGAGCGCGTCGGCACGCTGTTCGTGATCGTCGTACCCCCGCTCGCGGAAGAGCGCCCGGCGGCGTAGCGAAGCGCACCGCGCCCGGCGACGCCCGGTGCGGGCGCGGTCCCTCGTGCGGCGCGAGAATCCCGTCGAGCCGCACGGCGTCCGGTGCTAGTGTGCGCCGCCATGCTCGCCCGCACCCCGCACGCCGCACGGCCCCGCGCATGAAGCGAGCGCGGCTTCATCGCTGGCTGATCGCGCTGCCCGGCCTCGCCGTCTGCCTCGGCGTACCGTTCGCCGACCGCGTGCGCGCGACCGTCGCGGGGCTGCCCTTCCTGCTCGCGTGGATCGTCGGCTGCGTGCTGCTCACGTCGCTCGTGATGGCGATCGTCGCCGCGCTCGACCGCGCGGCGGACGCGCGCGAGGCCGCGGCGTCCGCCGGCGCGGGGAAGGAGCAGGGCCGCCCGTGAGCCCGGCGCTGGTGGTCATCGCGGCGTTCCTGCTGCTCTCGCTCGCGCTCGGCGTGCTCGCACGCCGCGGGCACGCGATGAACCTCGAGCAGTGGACCGTCGGCGGCCGCGGCTTCGGCGCGCTGTTCGTGTTCCTGCTGATGGCCGGCGAGATCTACACCACGTTCACGTTCCTCGGCGGCAGCGGCTGGGCGTACGGCCGCGGTGCGCCGGCCTTCTACATCCTGTGCTACGGCGTGCTCGCGTACTCGATGTCGTACGTGCTGCTGCCCGTGCTCTGGCGCTACGGCCAGCGGCACCACCTGCACTCGCAGGCCGACTTCTTCGCGCGCAAGTACGGCAGCCGTCCGCTCGGTGTGCTCGTCTCGCTCGTCGGCGTCGTCGCGATCGTGCCGTACCTCGTGCTGCAGCTGAAGGGCCTCGGCCTCATCGTCTCCGAGACCTCGTACGGCGCGATCACCGTGCCGCAGGCGGTGTGGATCAGCGTCGTCGTGCTGGTGGTGTACGTCGTCGTCTCGGGCGTGCGCGGCTCGGCGTGGACCGCGGTGGTGAAGGACGTGATGATCCTCGCGGTGGCCGTGGCGCTCGGCGTGTACCTGCCGCTGCACTATTACGGCAGCTACGGACGGATGTTCGAGGCGATCGAGCAGGCGAAGCCCGGTTTCCTCGCGCTGCCCGCGAAGGGCTACAGCGTCTCGTGGTTCGTCTCGACCGTGCTGCTCTCGGCGCTCGGCTTCTACATGTGGCCGCACGGATTCGCGTCCGCGTACACCGCCAGGAGCGAGGACGTCTTCCGCAAGAACGCGATCGTGATGCCGCTCTACCAGCTCGTGCTGCTGTTCGTGTTCTTCGCCGGCTTCGCGGCGATCCTCCAGGTGCCCGGCCTCACCGGCGCCGACGCCGACCTGTCGCTGCTGCGCCTCGTGAAGCTCGCGTTCGGGCCGTGGACCGTCGGCGTGATCGGCGCCGCCGGCGTGCTCACCGCGCTCGTGCCCGGTTCGATGCTGCTGCTGACCGGGGCGACGATCCTCGCGAAGAACGTGGTCGCGGAAGTCGTGCCGGGCATGGGCGAGGTCGCGATCGCGAAGCTCGCGCGCGCCCTCGTGCCGGTGATCGCGCTCGCCGCCGTGGCGTTCACGCTGAAGGGCGGCGCCGCGATCGTGCCTCTGCTGCTGCTCGCCTACAACTTCGTCACGCAGCTCTTCCCGGCGCTGGTGGCGAGCCTGCCCGAGCGCCCGTGGGCCACGAGCGCCGGCGCGTTCGCCGGTATCGTGACCGGCGAGGCCGTCGTCACGTGGGTGCAGGTGAGCGGCGTCAAGCTCGCGACGCTGCTGCCGACGTGGCCGAGCGCGATCACCGATCTCAACATCGGCATCGTGGCGATGGTGGCGAACGTGGTGGTGCTGGTCGTGGTGAGCGCCGCGACGCGGAAGCGCTAGCTAGCGGATCAGCACGAAGCGCGACGTGCGCGTCTCGCGGCCGCGTCGCCGGCGAGCCGGGCGACGCCCGCGTCGCGCCAGCGCCGCCGCGATTGTGCCGGCGCGGGCGCTGGGGTACACCTTCGGCGCGTCACTTCCGCCGGGTCGCGAGCATGACCACGGCCGTTCGCATCGCGAGGAGCCCGTCGTGAGCACGTCCCAGCCCAACAACCCGCTGCACGGCGTCACGCTGGAGAAGATGCTGCGCGAGATGGTCGAGCTCTGGGGCTGGGAGGGACTCGCGCGCGACATCCCGATCGCGTGCTTCCGCGACCAGCCGAGCATGACGTCGGCGCTCAAGTACCTGCGCAAGGCGCCGCGCACGCGCGCGAAGGTCGAGGAAATCTACGCGAAGTACGTGGTGGGCCGGCGGCCGCAGCGCTGACGCGCGTGGCGATGCCCACGTCGCGGGAGCAACGACGGGAATTCCCATTGATTGTGCGCGTCGTCTTCCGCGACAATTCCCATGACATCCCCAGCCACCGCCGCACTTGGAGGATCGCCATGGACCGCATTCGCACCCGTTTCGCGGCAGCCGTGCTGTCGCTGGGGCTGATCGCCGCCGCGTCACCCGCGGCTCCCGCGCTCACGCTGTACTCGATCGACAACTACAACGACGCGCTCGTCAGCATCGAGACGTCGACCGGCGCCGTGACCCTGTACAGCGAGATCGCCGGCATCTTCGGCACCCCGCGCCTCGCCTACATGAACGGAACGATCTACGCGCTCAACCCGCTCGGCGGCTGCAGCGGCGGTTGCTCGCAGCCGTACCTGCAGGGCATCGATCCCACGACGGGCGCGTCCACAGGCCTCTGGTGGCTGACGTCCGGCGGCGCGTCGGCGAACTGCTGGTACGCCGAAGGACTCACGTCGGACGGCAGCCGGCTCATCGCGTCCGTCACGCGCCCCTTTCCCGACGACACGTGCAACGGCCGGACGAAGCGCCTCGCCGACCTCGGTACCGGTGGCGAGCTGAGCAACGTCTCCGGTCGCGTCGACGAGAACGCCGACATGGACCACATCGCCATGTCGCCGGCGGGCCAGCTCTACGCGATCGATGCCGTGTCGCTGAGCGCGACCCAGCTGGTCGGACGGCTCTACCGGGCCTCGTCGCTGCCCAACTACGACCTCGTCGGTGACATCGCGCTCGCGGTCAGCGAAAACGTGCGCGGCACCGCGTTCACGCCCGACGGCATGCTCTGGGTGCTCGTGGGCACCGGGGCTTCCGACTCGCCGCGGCGGTTGCTGCGCGTCGATGCCAGCAGCGGCGCGACGCTCGAAGCGATCACGCTGCAGATTCCGACCTACCCGCAGATCGTGCTGAATGGCCTCGTGTACGTGCCGCTGGACCCGACCTCGGTGCCGCACAAGACCTGGGGCGCGCTCAAGAGCCGCTATCGCTGAGCCGCTCCGGCACACGCGATTCGACGCGCGACGCGCGGCCACCCGGCCGCGCGTCGCGCGTTCAGCGGCTCGACGCGGAGCCGGGAGCGGCGTCGCATGCTCGTGCGGTGCGTGCCCCGCTACGTCGCCTCGATCGTCTCCGCGTCGCGCGGCTTGCCCGTGGCCGCTTCCGCGATCGCCTGCTCGCGCAGTTCGCGCCGCAGCACCTTGAGCGCGCCATTGCGCGGCAGCTCGGTGCGGAACACGATCTCGCGCGGCACCTTGTAGCGCGCGAGGCTGGCGCGGCAGTGCGCGATCAGCTCGCCACGGCCCGCCGTTGCGCCCGCCTTGAGCACGACGTACGAGCGCACGCGCTCGCCGCAGCCGGGATCGGGAACGCCGATCGTGCCCGACTCGGCCACGGACGGGTGCGCGATCAGCACGGCGTCGACCTCGTCGGGGTACACGTTGTAGCCCGAGACGATGATCATGTCCTTCAGCCGGCCCGAGATGAAGAAGTAGCCGTCCTCGTCCACGCGCGCGATGTCGCCGGTGTGGAACCAGCCGTCGCGCATCGCGACCGCGGTCTCCTCGGGCCGGTTCCAGTAGCCCTGCATCACCTGCGGGCCGCGGATCACGAGCTCGCCGTCCTCGCCCGGCTTCACCGGCGCGCCCGTTTCGGGATCGATCACGGCCGCGTCGGTCTCGACGAACGGCACGCCGATGCTGCCGATCTTGCGCACGGTGCGCAGCGGGTTCACGTGCGTGATCGGCGAGGTCTCGGAGAGCCCGAAGCCCTCGACGATGCGCGAGCCGGTCAGCGACTCGAAGCGCTCGAGCACGTCGATCGGCAGTGGCGCCGAGCCGGAGAAGCACGACTTCACGCTCTTCAAGTCCCGGCGCGCGACGTCGGGGTGCTGATTGATGCCGTTGAAGAGAGCGGGCACGCCCATGAACAGCGTGACGCGCCGCTTCTCGATGACGTCGAGCAGCGCCGTGAAGTCGCGCGGGTTGGGGACGAGCACCGTCGAACACGCCGACCACACGGGGAAGTTCATGCTCACGGTCATGCCGAAGATGTGGAAGAGCGGCAGCGCGCCCAGCACGACCTCGTCCGCGAAGCCCTCGATGTGCAGCCAGGCCGCGACGCCCTGCGCGTTCCAGGACAGGTTGCGGTGCGTGAGGATCGCTCCCTTGGCCATGCCGGTGGTGCCGCCCGTGTACTGCAGCGCGGCGATGTCGTCGAGCCCCGCGCGCGGCGCGGGCGTGATCCCGCGCCCCTGCCTCGTGAGCTCGCCGAAGCGGTGCACGCCGTCCTCGCGTGGCACGTCGACCACCATGCCGGGACGCGTGCGCTTGAGCTTGATCGGCGCGAGCTTGTTCTGCGGGAACGGCAGGTACTCGTAGACCGACGTGGTCACGACGTGGCGCACGCGCAACGCGTCGCGCACCGGGCGCACGACCTGCATCCACAGGAAGTCGGCGACGATCGCCACCTCGGCGCCGGCGTCGTTCCACTGGTGCTCGACCTCGCGGCCCGTGTAGAGCGGGCTCGTCATCACCGCGACCGCGCCGAGGCGCAGCACGGCCTGGTAGGCGATCACGGTCTGCGGCAGGTTGGGCAGCATCATCGCGACGCGTGTGCCGCGCTCGACGCCGAGCCCGGCGAGCGCGGCGGCGAAGCGCGCGACCTCGCGCTCCAGCTCGCGCCAGCTCATGCGGCGGTCCAAGTACCAGAGCGCCGGCGCGTCGCCGCGCTTCTCGGCGGCGAGCACGAGCGCCTCGGGCAGCGTGCGCTCCGTGAACCGGAAGTCGGCGGGAATGCCCTCGTCGTAGTGCGCGTGCCACACGCGTCGTTCCATCGACGTCTCCACGGATGCGGCCCGCGCGCGGATTCCGCGCGGCACGGGCGTGAGCTGCGGACCGAGGTCGCGCGAAATCTGCGCGCCGGCCGCACGCGCGGCAACACGCGGCACCCGGCGGGGAAAAGCGAACCGGGCCGGCGCGTCGGCGCCGGCCCGGTTCGCGGACACGCGACGACGATCAGTTGGGCGGCGTGAACACGAACGGCGCCTGGAACGCGGTGACGCCCTCGGCGATCGCGGGGAAGCGCCACGCGCGGATCTGCGACAGCGCGCCGTCGGTGAGCGCACGCGAGCCGACCGTGTTCTGGACGATCGTCACCTGCAGCACTTCGCCCGAGGCCGCGACCGTGATCGCGACGACGAGCTTGCCGCGCAGCGACGGGTCGTGCTTGAGCTCGTTGCCGTAGCAGTACTGGATGCCCGCGGCGTACTTCTGGATCACCGCGAGCAGCGAGGCGTTGCTGCGGTAGACGCCGGGACCCGCGACGCCGCTGCGGCCGCCCGCGCCGATGCCGCGGCCGACGCCCGCGCCGATGCCGCCGCCCGAGCCGCCACCAGAGCCGCCGCCCGAGCCGGGCCCGGTGCCGTCGCCGATGCCGGTGCCGTTGCCGCCGCCCCAGCCGCCGCCCGTGCCGCCGCCGCCACCACCGCCGCCACCGCCCGCGACGCCGCTGCCGCCACCGCCACCGCCGCCGCCCATCGCGACCAGCGAGCCGACGACGACCGAGTGACCGAGGTCGGCCGACGCGCCGCCGATGCCGGCGCCGCGACCGCCGCGGCCGCCGGCGTGCGCGCTGCCGCCCGCGTCGTCGGCGCCCAGCGCGGCGAGCGACGCGGCGTCGTCCGAGCGTGCCGCGCGGATCGTGCGCACGCGCGCGCCGCCCGCCGAGGCGGGCGAGGCGTCGATCGTCGCGCCACCGATCGCCGCGTCCAGTCCGTCGAGCGCGCTCGAGATCGCGCCGCCGCCCTTGCCACCGCCGAGCACGCGCTCGACCTCGGCCTGCGCGCGCGCGCGGCCCGCCGCACCGGCGCTCGGGCCGACGGGGCCGGGCGCGCGATCGCGCGCGCCGCCGCCGGGCACCGCGGCGACGGGCAGGTCCGGAGCGCTCAGCGCGCCGGGCGCGCCGCCGCCGCCACCGCCGCCGGGATTCGCGTTGCGCGGATCGGGGTGGTGCGGGACGACCGGCATCGCCGCGGGCTTGCCCGTCTCCTTCGGATCGACGATCAGGCGCGCGAAGCGCGGCGGCAGCTGCGTCACCTGCGTGATCTCGACGTGCCGGATCGGCACCGTGAGCATGTAGGCGAGCAGCGCCACGCCGGCGATCGAGGCGCCCGCGAGACAACGCCGGAAGAGCGTGTCCTCGGGATCGAAGAGCGGCCGCCGGTACGCGGCCGCGGTCGCGATGGCCATGGAGGTCCTCACGCTTTCTTGATCACCGCGAGCGCGATGTCGGGGAAGCCGCCCTGGTCGAGCGTGTACATCACCTTCTGCAGCACGCGGAACTCGATGTCGCTGTCGCCCTGGATCGTGACGAGGTGCGACTTCTCCGGCATCGTGCCGCGCTGCAGCGCGAGGCTCTCCATCTGGTCGCGCGCCGCCTTCACGCGCTCGGCGAGCGGCGGGATCACCATGCCGTCCGCCGCCTCGGCTTCGGCGACCGTGGCGACGCGCTCGCCGCCCACGAAGATCGCGTCCTTCTGGATCGCGACCACGAGCGAGGTGTGCTGCGGCTTGTCCGCCGTCGAGTTGGGGAGCACGAGCCCCGGCGGCGGCACGGTCGCTTCACCGCCCGCGACGAAGCTCTTGAGCACGAAGAAGAGCAGGCACGTGAGGATGTCCATCAGGCTCGTGAGCGAGAGCCCCGAGTGCCCGCGCAGCCGTCCGGCCCAGCGCCGGCGGCGTCCGCCGCGATTCCGTCGTCCGATCATGCGTCCTCCCGCGCGCCCTCGAGCGCGGCGTCGGAGAGTCCCGCCGTGCGCGCGAGGTCCATCAGCGCGACCAGTTCCTGGTAGCGCGTCGAATCGTCCGCGACGATGCGGATCTCGTGGTTCTCCGGGTGCGCGGCCACGACGCGCGCGAGCGCGTTCGAGAGCCGCGCGATCGTCTCGCGATCGAGCGTCCCCGCCGCGTCGGCGCGGCTGCGAGCGAACGCTTCGGCGCCGATGCCGTTGCCGCCGACCACGTACGTGTCGCCCGCGACGCGCAGCGTCAGCTCGAGCGGCTTCGGGGCCGCTGCCGGAGCCGCGCCGGTTCCAGCGTGCGGCGCCGACATCTCGATCACGCGGATCTCCATGAAGACCGCCGACATGAGCAGCATGGGAATGAGCACGATGAACACGTTCATGAGCGGCCTCAGCTCGAGGTCGCAGTCCACGACGTGCCGCGCGCTCCGGGAACCCGTGCGACGAGCCGCCATGGTCAGCGCGCTCCACCCTGCGCCGCGACGCGCGCCGCCGCCGGGACCGCCGCCGGCGCCGCCGGGGCCGCCGCAACGCGCGCGTGCATCGGCACCACGTGCGCGTGGCCGTTCGCCGACGCGTGCTGCGCGAGCGCGTTGGTCAGCCGGATCGCGATCTCGTCGACCTGCTCGGCGACGCGCTCGACCATGCCGACCAGCATGCCCTGGAGGATCAGCGTCGGGATCGCGATCACGAGGCCGAACGCGGTCGCGTTGAGCGCCGTCGAAATGCCCTTGGCCATGAACGCCGAGCGCTGCGCGGGGTCGGCGGCGCCGACGGCGGAGAACGCGACGATGAGGCCCGAGATGGTGCCGAGCAGACCGAGCAGCGTCGCCACGTTGGCGAGCACGTTCAGGTGCGGCAGCCGGCGCGAGAGCGGCGGCAGCGACAGCGTCGCCGCGTCGTCCGCCGCGGCCTGCATGCGCGCGACGTCCGGCTCGTGCACGCCGAGGATCGCCTGCGCGACCTGCGCCGCGGGCGTGCTCGACATCCGCGCGAGGTTGCGCGCCATCGGCACGTCGCCCGCCGCGACCGCGCGCAGCACGTCCGCCGTGAACTTGCCGCTGTTGAGTCCGGCGGCGCGCTGGATCACGACGAAGCGTTCGGCGGTGATCGCGATCACGACCACGGCGGTGGCGAGCATGAAGTACATGAACATGCCGCCTTCCTTGAAGAAGATGGCGATCGCGGACAGTTCGTTCATCGCGGGCTCTCCTGTGCTGGGGTGATGGGGGAAGGATCGACGACGATGCGGTCCCACGCCGGTGAGGCCGCGGCGAGCTGCGCCGCGGTGCGCCGGTAGCGGGCGTGCTGGAACTCGAGGAAGCGCCGCTGCTCGCGCGCGGTGATGAAGAGCACCTGCGGCACCGGGATCTCGCCCTCGATGTGGATGGCGTCGAGCGTGCGCGGGCCGCCGGCGGGCAGCGCGCGCGACGGCTTCGGCGCCGCGAGCGTCGCGGCCGCGGCGCGGTGTGGCGCGGTCGCGCGCGTGCGCGCTCGCGTCGCGGCGTTCGCGGCGTGCGTGCACGCGGCACACGCGACGAGCGCGACGAGCGCGATCGGCAGCGGGAAGCGGGATCGGGTCACGGGCGGGCTCCTTCGGAAGGCGCCGGCGCGGCGAGGGCCGCGGCGAACGCGGGGTAGAGGCCGTCGGGATCGTCGTGCGAACGCTGCCAGTACTCGCGGAACCAGCGCGTCGCTGCCTCGTCGTCGAAGCGCCAGTACTTCTCGAGGATCGCGAGGTTGTAGTAGGGCCCGGCGAGCGCGGGGTCGCGCTCGATCGCGTCGGCGAACGCGCGCCGCGCGCCGTCGAGATCGCCCGAGCGCAGCCTCGTGATGCCGAGGTTGTTCCGCGCGACCGCGCTCCGGCCTTCGCGCCCGGCCGCCTCGCGCGCCATCGCCGCCGCTGCTTCGGGCGTCTCGCCGCGCAGCGTCACGTACACCGCCGCCGAGCCCGCGCCCTTCGCGACCGCGTCGCCCGCGACGGCGAGCGCCGCGTGCGCTTTCGCGACGTCGCCGAGCGCGTCCTCGTGCAGCGCGAGCGCCGCGAGCAGCCGCGCGCGCGCTTCGGGCGCGAAGCTCTCGGGCTGCAGCCGCACCGGCTCCAGCAGCGTGACGCCCTCGCGGTAGCGGCCCGCGCGGAACGCGAGCTCGGCGAGCCGCGAGAGCGCGGGTGCGTACGTGGGATCGAGCGCGAGCGCGCGCTTCAGCTCGGCCTCGGCCGCGTCGAGCGAGTCGGCCGCGATCAGCGCGTTCGCGTGCGCGTACGGCCAGTAGGGCTCGGACGGATCGCGCGGCGCGTCGGCGCGCGGCGCGCTCGCCGCGGTCGCGGCCGTCGCCGCAGCGGGCACGGCCGCGCCGCGCACGCCGTGGCGCGCGAACAGCCGCGAGCAGCCGGTGAGCGGCAGCGCGGAGGCGACCAGCGCGAGCGCGAGCACGCCGCGGCGCAGCGACGGGCCGGAGACGAGCGCGACGGCACCGAGCGCGCGGCGCAGCAGCGCGACGAACGCAGCGGTGCGTGCGAGGAAGGAGGAGCGGGCGTTCATCGCGAGGCTCCCTGGCGGCGCGCGAGCGCGCGCGACGGATCGGTGGCGGGCGCGCCGGCCGACTCGCCGCGTGCGGCGTCGGAGACGCGGCCGCGCTCGGGTCCGTCGGCGTCGACGAGCGGGAACTCGAACTCGGGGTGGAAGAGGAAGCGCCGCGCGAGCCGCTCGTTGAGCGCTTCGCGCGCCTGCGCGGTCCACGTGTCGCCGGTCGCGTCGCTGCCCGTGCGGCGCAGCAGGTCGCTCCACACGTCCTCGCCGCGGCTGCCGAACACGCTCGCCTTCTGCTCGAGCACGTCGCGGTACGCGCGCAGGTCGTCGCCCGCGAGGTCGGCCGGCGGCTCGCTCGCGCGCAGCGCGTCCGCGAAGCCTTCCAGCGCCTCGCCGATCCGGAACGCCGCCGCGTGCGCCCACACCGGCACGCCGAGGTCGGCGGTGCGGCGGTAGCGCGCGAGCACGGTGTCGAGCGCCGCCTTCTTGGCGCCCACCGACCGGGCGAGCGGCTGCCCCAACCGCATCGCCGCGTACGCCGCGTTCGCTTCCTCGGCCTGCAGGAAGCGCACGTTCGCGATCAGTTCGCGCGACGCGAGCTTCGGGTGCGCGGACGCGAGCCGCAGGTACGTGGCGAGGTGCGACGGCGCCGCGCCGGTGCGCGCGCGGCCGCGCGCCGCGGCGGGCAGCAGCGCCGAGACGGGACGCGCGGCGCTCACGCCGACCAGCTCGCGGCGCGCGAGCGCCTCGGTGATCGCCATCGCCGACTCGACGTCATCGGGGTGCGTGCGCACGTATTCGAGCCGCAGCGCGTCGGCGCGCGAGGTGTCGCGAGCCGCCGCGGCCAGGTCCGCCGCGTGCAGCCACGCCGCGCCCGCGTCGGCGCGGTCCGCGGTGGCGCGCGAGAACGCGAGCCACGCGTCCGTCGCGGCCGGTTTCTCCTCGAGCGCTTCGTAGGCGCGCGCGACGCGCAGGCGCGCGTCGTTGGCGAGCGGGCCGCGCGGCGCCGCGTCGATCAGC
>WBZT01000991.1_pt1 | contig 21050 bp, 21 predicted proteins | sample 5204241 | NCBI WGS metagenome assembly WBZT01 (sample SAMN12344358, study PRJNA552823) | activated sludge metagenome | biome: Activated sludge suspended growth; feature: Nitrification reactor; material: Wastewater; isolation source: activated sludge from nitrification reactor of wastewater...
AGATATTGCGCCTGAGATAAAAATTAAATTAGCCGTAGATGTAAAAATTGGTAGCAACTGGGCTGAAGTCTAGGCTTTTTCTTTTCCAAAAATAGAGAAGCTTCTTTTTCGAACTTTTTTTGTAGCCTCTTGCTTATTTTTATTTGATTTGCGGGGGTGAACGGCATTATATAATTCTTCGAAGTAAGAAAGTAAGTAAAGCCCCTGAGCTCTTTCAAGTACTAAAGAGTCTATATTTCTTACTTTTAAAGGTGTTAGGGTGCTATTTTGCCTTATAAGCTTAGCTTCATCGGTAAGTAGATAATCACCAACTAGAACAGACTGTAATTTTTCTAAATCAATTTTTGTTTCAATTTGTTCTTTCGAGAATCTCTCGCCAATATACATATATAAATATGACCAACCAATATTTTCCTGGTCCTCTATTTCTAAATGTTTATTTTGTAAACCTCTGGACTTAATTATTTTTTTATTCAGTTTAACTACTGGTGAATTACTATTTTTGGTGTAAAATTCTAAAAATTCCACTCCGTATTTACTCGCATCATCTATTAAACTATTCAGTAAGTTTATGGCAATGCCTTTATGAAGATATTTTTCGTCTGAAATTGTTGCTACAGCAACCTCCTGAAGCCTTTTCTCTGATTTTTTACAATATATCTTTGGGCGTGGGCAACAATTTTATTGTCAATTGGATCTACTGCGACCAGTGAAACAGTTTTACCGTCAGTTCCAAGGAGTGACTGTTTTTGAGCGCCACTTAGATCTTCAATATTATTAAAGGCAGTGTTAAATCTGGCTACCTTAGAATCGTAGGACAAGTCATTATAGAAATCTCTTAGCTTATCTTCCCAAAATTCATTGATTTCTGGGTAGTTATAAATTTTATATATATTTATTGGTAATGTTTTATTTTGTTCTGAGCTAATTTCAAATGATTTAAGAAGTCTACTGTCTGGGAGCTCCACTTCATTGAGATCCGTATTCTCGCCGCGTTTTTTATTTATTAAAAAATTAGCAATTCGTTTTGCCAGGTCTGTTTTTTGATCTTGATCTTTAAAAAACTCCATAACATATATTAAACAATAAATAAAATATATATCAATACTAAAAAACCTATTTTAATAAACTTCAGCCGGTAGTATTCTAGGTAAAAGCATGATTACAAAAAACGAGATAGTTAACAGCAACATAAGACTTATTATTCCTAACCCTAAAATTCACGCACATGAGTCTATTAAGTGGCTAACCGGCGAAAATGGTCGCGAGAATATGCGCTTAATGGGCTGTTTGGTTGATGATGATTTTATGCCTCGCTTAAAAGATGAAGTTCGCAGGTTGAAATCTATGCTAAAAAGTAAGACCGAATATATGCTTATGATTGAATACCGAGGCAAGGTTGTCGGACAATTAGAACTTTGGACTCAGCAGTTAGACAAAGTGCCAACCCCTTCGGTAAGTATTTTAATTGGTTGTCCTAGTATGCGCGGAAAGTCTATTGGCTCGGAAGTATTGGGTGCCGCCCATAAAATATTAGAATCTGTTGGTTTTGGATCATGTCATACGAGAGCATTGATGGCCAATCAGATGTCTAATAGTTTTTATGTCAAAAACGGATACAAAAAAATTGGCTCGCCTTATCATGATAATTTTGGCTTAATATGGCAAAATTATTCCATTCAACTTAGGCCACTACGAATGGTTGTTGCGAGCCCGAAGCTCGCTAACAGTAACTTTGTTTCTAGAAAAATGTTAATATCTTCTTGGCTAAGAGGTAAAAAACTATATAACCCCAAGTATTAAACTAAATACTATACTTGTTAACAAACTAAAAAAGTTGTATAATAATACTTATGGATAATGGTGTCGTAAAAATACTAAGGTGGGTATTAATTGCGCTTGGTGTTTTGCTTTTGCTTGCCATCTTAATTCTATTATTTACAAGAAACGGCAACAATCAGCAAAAAGGTACCGAAAGCCAGCAGGTCGTGCTTGATCAATATGCTACTAATGGTACTTTTCGCTTTGTTCAAAATGGTCCTGTTGAAGCACCAGAAAACCAAAATTCGGTGACAATATCAATTAGTAATTCATCTAGAAATATAGCAGTTTATAGTTCCTATGGTGAGACAGTTGTTAATAGTAAAAATTATTCCAATACCCAAGCAAGTTTTGATGCGTTTTCAGACGCTTTGACAGGCGCGGGATTTACTAATACTAGGCCTACAGATATAAACTATTCTACTTTTTGTAACCTAGGAATACGCTATAGTTACCAAGTTTTGGCCGATAGTAATATGAAATTAGACTCTTGGAACTCTTCTTGTAATCCAAAAAACGGATCTTTTGCCGGTAACAGTTCTCAGGTACAGCAACTATTTAAATTACAAATTCCTGACTACAATCAAATTATGAACTCGGTTAATCTATAATTGACCTTTCTTCTTTGCGGTGCCACAATTAATTAGATGAAAATTAAGTTCAAAAAAATAAATAAACTGGCAAATATGCCTGCGTATGAAACGTCTCAAAGTGCAGGTATGGATATTCGGGCCTGTATAAATAAAACAATTTTACTTAAACCCTTGGAACGAGCTTTAATTCCTACTGGTCTTGCGGTAGAGGTACAAAATGGTTACGAGGTGCAGGTTAGGGCAAGGAGTGGATTGGCTTTAAAGAATGGTATATGTCTGGCCAACGGAATAGGTACAATAGATTCTGACTATCGTGGAGAGATAGGGGTAATTTTAATAAATCTTGGACAAGAAGATTTTGTGGTTAATAACGGCGATAGGATAGCTCAGTTAGTTGTTATGAAGCACGAAACACCAATAATAATAGAAGATGAGAATTTGTCAGACTCAAAGCGCCAAAGTGGAGGTTTTGGAAGCACTGGATTAAAATAACTTGAAATTAGTAATGATTAGTTAGATAATTAGCTTGTAATCTACAAAAATAAAAATAACAAAAAATATGACAAATATAGCAGTAGCCAGCCTGGGCCATAGACGACTTCATAAAGGCGTATTCATTGGCGTAGCCCACGACAGTAAAACGTTAGAGTGTATTAATGCTCATTGCTGGATAATTGAACCACGGCTAAAAAAAATATTGGTTCAAAAAAGGAGCCGTCAAGATGGCTGCTTTGGTGGTTTGTACGACATATCTTTAGCCGGGCATGTTGATGAAGGAGAAACGCCATACGAGGCAATTATCAGAGAGGCAAAAGAGGAGGGTGGTATTGATATCTCGAGCTATATTAATTACAAGCCAATCAAAATAGTATTTAGCGAAAAGTCGGCATATCATAACGAGCCTTTTATACACAACCAACAAGCATATGTATATATAGCTTCTTTGGGTTTTGATCAAATCAACAAAATACAGCCCGCCGATAAAAAAGAGGTAGCCTTTTTTCGTTTAATAGATTTTGTATATTTTAAGAATGCAGTTCTTGGCAGAAACATTCATTTTAGTCCTCATCCACGTAGCTATTACCAAGAGGTAATTAGGCAAATACAGAAAATATTTGATGCACACGAAAGAATGGCATGATAAAAGCTTTTATATTTGATTTTTTCGGCGTTATTGGAGCTTCAACATACCAGTTAATTGCCGAGAGTATAGACATAAAAACTCCCGAGCAGCTCACAGCAATATCAGACTTACATAAAAGCATCGACAATGGGTTTGTTAATCAGGAACAGTTTTTGCATCAGTATGCCGAAATAGCAGGTATTACTTATGAAGAATTTTTGAAAATATATCATAACAGTAATAATAGGTTTTCTGTGTCAGAGAAGCTAATTGAATTTATAGGAACACTAAAAAGCGATGGTTACAAAATTGGCCTATTAAGCAATGTAAATAAAGAAGCGTTCGAAGAGTTTGTCAAACCAATAGTTTCTAAAAATAAATACTTCGATGAAGTTATGCCCTCATTTAAAACTGGCTTAGTTAAGCCGGCGTTAGAAGCGTTTCTTGTGATGGCCGACAAGCTTGGAGTCGAGCCCGAAGAATGTGTAATGGTAGATGACCTTGAGCTAAACGTGCGTAGCGCAGAAGCGGCCGGGCTTAAGGCAATTGTTTATAAGAACTTTCATCAGTTCAAAGATGAAATATCTAAAAACAGTTATCTTGAAAAATCATAAAAAAGTAGTATAGTAACTAAAAGATACTATGCCACATACTATTAGAGAAGGCTATAAAAAGGGCAGTGCTCGAGATATAGTTCTTGAAGAAGATCTTTTAAATCGTAGAGTAGAGGATTCCCAGGTACCCTCTACTACTGTTGAAGCATATTATTATCAAGGTATAGACTATCAAGTAAAACACCATAACCCTTCTACTTTAAGAACATATATAGATGAAGATAGTAGGGTTGTTAGATACCCGCATATTATATTCGTACACGGAGTTGCATCAGATCTTTCATATTTTGATAATTTATGTGAAGATCTATCAAGGCTTGGGCTTTCAAGCTCTGTGATTGAACTACCAAGACTTGGTCAGATATTTATAGATGAAAATGAGCTACTAGACTGGCAGATTGGTGCAGTATTAAATATTTACGAACAGCTAAAAACGGCTGATAGCTCGCGCAAAATAATATTATCTGGACACAGTCGGGGTGGTATGTTAGCAATAATGGCTGCTGAATACTTAAATGAAATTGAAGCTGAGAGCTTCTATGAGACTGTAGCTGCAAAATTCGATCCAATTGATACACTAGATTTGATAGACATGACTTCAGGAGAAATGTATGACTTAGCTCCAGATGTTTTTCATAACTATCAGTACGATGGGCCTTCGGGTTTGATCCCGCTAGCAACAGCCGGCTTGCGTAAGATAGGTGATGGGAAGTTATACAAAGGCTTGCCGATGTTATTGCCTTTGTTTTTAAACAATTTAGCATCTATCAAAAACAAAAATAATAGATTTAAGCAAAATGCTTTAATGGTCGGCAGAGTTATATTAAAAAATATTCCACAAACTTTAGTAGAGGTTAAACAGGCTATGGACAATGATGTGTCAGATTCACTTGCCAAAATGCCAGACGTTGACATTTTTATTCCTTTTGCAAAAAAAGACGAGTTTATAAATTATAAAGATCTATATGAACTGGTGTTGACTAATCCGAATGTATCTGCTGTTACAGTAGATTCTGCACATATGTTAGATAAAATTAATCATGATGAAATCATTAGTGAAGCAGACCCTCTTACGCTAACTGGGCAGATTCTACAGTTCTGCCAGTATAAGGCAGAAGGCTATTCGCCAAAATCTTTTCATCCGGCTTCTGGTAGTTTATATAGGCTAAGTAATTTTAACCTGCAACAATATATGAAATAATAGTTAGCCGATTCTAATAGATAACTTTTTTGTTAATTGACACCTCTTAATAATATCTTTTTGGCGCATTCTAAGCTCAGTCGCTAGAATTCCATTTGGTACAAAAAGCGTTATATCTGTTTCACCTACTTTTATTTTTGGCTCAAACGCGTATGAGTCAATACAATATCTTTTTAGGGCTGTAATTTCGGTTGGCTCATCTAGGTTTTTCTTTTGAAGCAAATTTTTAATGCTATCCATACATTAATAGTAAACAGTAATTAATAAACAGTAAAGAAAACTGTTATCTGTTAGCTGTCTGCTGTAAACTAAATTAGTATGCCAGAGCTTCCTGAAGTAGAAACAGTAACAAGAGGTTTAAATAAATTAATAGTAGGCAAAAATATTATTGCCACTAGTTGTGACAGCCTGAAAAGCTTCCCAATTGACCAGCGCGATATTGAAGATTTTGTACTAAATTCAACGATAGAATCTGTAAGACGTCGGGCCAAAATGATAGTTATTGACCTTTCAACTAAAAAAAGTTTGGTTGTTCATTTAAAAATGACCGGGCAACTTGTCTATAAAGGTAGCCAGGACTGGGGCGGTGGACACCCAAGTGATAGTTTAGTTGGGTCACTACCGGATAAATCTACAAGAATTATTTTTGATCTTATTGATGACAATATGCTACCTTCCAAATTATTTTTTAACGATCAAAGAAAATTCGGATGGGTTAAACTTTTTAATAAGGATGAGCTAGACCATATTCCATTATTTATTAATCTTGGACCCGAACCTTTAGGGCATAATTTTACATTTAATTCATTTAACAGCAGGTTAAATAAACGACAAAATTCTAAAATAAAAGCTGCCCTACTAGACCAAAATGTCATCAGCGGAATAGGTAATATTTATGCAGATGAGTCATTGTTTGCTGCAAAAATTATGCCCGACTCAGTAATTAAAGAAATTCCACTTAGTAGAAGAAAAAAATTATTTAGTTCAATAATTGAAATACTTGAATTAAGTATTTCGTTAGGTGGAAGTACTAGCAGAAATTACATAAACGCCGAGGGCAAAAAAGGTAATTATCTAGAGTTCGCAAAAGTATACGGCAGGAGCGGCTTGGAGTGCTTGGGTTGTAATAACAATATCATTACTAAAATTAAAGTAGCCGGCAGAGGAACCCATATTTGCACTAAATGCCAAAAGTTGTATTTGTAATTTTTAGATTTAAGTAGCGGTCGTTTAGAATATAAATAATGATTTCAATTTTTATAGGTGAAAACACAGTAGAAAGAGATGAAGCGGTAAGCTCATACTTAAGTAGTTTTAAAAATGCTCATGGAGAGCTTTCTATCTTTAAAATTGATGCAGAATCTGATTCCAAAAATGATTTTTTAGATGCTATTTTATCTGTACCGTTTTTTTCAGATAAAAAATTGGTAAAAGTAGTCGGTTTAGAGAAAAATAAAGAGAACCTAGAACTGTTGTTAAGCCAGCAAAACAACATTCCCAGTAATTGCGAAGTAATGGTAGTATCTAGCGGTTTTGACGGTAGATTAAAAACCGCTCAAGAGCTACTAAAGATATCTACTGTTCGTGAGTTTGCAAAGATAGATAGGCATAATTTAGAGTCGTGGTTGGCTAATTATTTTGAGAAACAGGGTGCTAAAATTACGCGAGATAATATTAGATATCTTATAGACAGAGTTGGCGAAGATCAGCAGAGTCTGTATCAAGAAGCTAACAAACTGGCCCTTTTAAATACTATAAACAAAGAAAAAATTGATTCTATGACTACTAAGTCTTTGAGTAGCACGGTGTTTAATTTACTTGATGCCATCTCGGCATCCAATCAGAAAAAATCTTTAGAAATATACAATGAACAAATTCAGCTAGGTAATGAACCCTTGGCAATTCTGGGAATGATATCTTGGCAGTTGCATAATATTGCTGTAGTTTTCAGCGGTTTGAAAAATAGACCTAAACCAGAACTTATGAAGCTAAGCGGAATGAGCCCTTTTGTTTTTCGCAAGACAGTTTCTGTCGCAGAAAGACTAAACAGGGCATTGATTGTTAATTATTTAGAAGAGGCAATTAACGCTGAGTATCTAATTAAAAACAAGCCTGTCAATAGTCAGGCTGTTCTTAAAAATTTAATACTAAAACTAACTACAAAGTAATTACTTTTTTGCAGCAGGTTTTTTTGTAACAGTTTTTTTAGTAACTGCTTTTTTGGTAGTTTTTGGCTTGCTTGTCGATGAAGCTTTGGCGGCTTTTGAAAGTTGCTGTTTTTTTCGAGCAGCTTTATTCTTATGAATTACATTTTTCTTGGCTGCTTTATCAATAGCTTGTTCGGCGCTAGATTTTGCCTTAGTAATAGATTCGGTTTTGCCGGTCTTAATTGCGTTATTAAATGCTTTTAAAGCCTCTCTTAAAGACCTTCTTGTCTTGGCATTGCGAACAGTAGCCTTTTTGGTTACCTTTACTCTTTTTTTAGCTGACTTAATTATTGGCATTAAATTTTGCTTCCTTATCTACTTTAGTTAGACTATTATTCTTATCAACGAACTACTATACCTAAAAAATCGCTTTTTTTCAAGCAAAAGCTTGCATTTATTATACTGTTTATGGTAATCTGCATCTTATAAAGGCCTAAAATAAAAAACAACATTAAAAACCATGGAAAACAATGAAAAACTTCAGGCTATTCAAAGGCTAAAAGATGCCAAGAATATTCTTGTTACAGTTAGTGACAGTCCTTCTATAGATCAACTAGCTGCTGCGCTTGGATTTACCTTGCTCATGAACAAGCTAGACAAACGCGCTACGACTGTTTTTAGTGGTCAAATTCCTTCTGTTTTAGAATTTCTAAAACCAGAACAAACTATACAAGATAACACAGACAGTTTAAGAGATTTCATCATTGCACTCGATAAATCAAAAGCCGACAAGCTTAAGTACAAAGTTGAAGAAGATGTAGTAAAAGTATTTATTACTCCATATAGAACTTCGCTATCAGAGAATGATTTATCTTTTTCTCAAGGTGATTTTAATGTTGATGTAGTTGTTGCGCTAGGGGTTGATTCTAAAGATCACTTAGATAAAGCCGTTGCTTCGCATGGAAGAATATTGCATGACGCAACAGTTATTGGAGTGGCAAATGATAACAACCCTAGTGATATTGGCTCAATTAACTGGCAAGATCCATCGGCAAGTAGCTTATGTGAAATGCTAGCTAGTATTAGTGATGAATTTAGGAAAGGCTTATTAGATGGTCAAATTGCTACTGCATATTTGACCGGAATAGTAGCTGAAACAGAGAGATTTAGCAACGAAAAAACAAGTCCATCGGTTATGTCTTTAAGCTCGGTACTAATGGCAGCTGGGGCAAACCAGCAACTTATTTCTAATGAACTTAGTGCACCGGTAGAAGCTGAAGTTATTTCCGACGAATTGCCGGCGCCTGACGCTAGCTCAACAGGCGATATTGTGGCAGAAGACGGAACTTTAACCGTAAGTCATGTATCCGAAGATGCCATACACATAGATGAAGTGGGTAACTTAAAAACTGCCGAAGACCTGAACAGGGTAGTGAACGAGGTTCAAGAAACTGCTCAAAATATACCCGAACCGACTCAGCAGGAGGCTGATCAGTTTACCAATCAGCCAGTTCAGGAAGATCAGCCAGATCAGCCAGCTACAGATTCCGCCCAACAAGAGCCGCAAGAAAATGCTCCAGAACAGACAGATCAAAACAATAATTCAAATAATGCTGTTTCGGAAAGAACTGGCAAGTTCTCTAAGTATGTTGGCTATAAAGAACCAACAAATCCTCTAAATGCTAACGCTGTATCACCAGATGAAGTACCATTATTCGATCCAATGTCTGAAATCCCTGCTTCGGGGCCGGTCGACAACATCGTTAATAGCACAAATAATGAAGAAAATGTTGCGCTAGAACCTACCAAGGAAAAGCAGGTCGTTCAGCCTTTGGGCGATAATCCAACTCAGCCACTTGGTCCTAGTGTAAATCCTCAAGAAACATTAGATAATATTGAACAACAAGTATTGTCTTACGAGGAAACAGCTAGTGCAGAAGTGCCTCAGCCAGCTAGCGCTACAGATGAAGATGCAGAAGCGGCTAGGCAGGCTGTATTAGACGCAATGAACGAAGCTGGCAATTTTAACGAAGATCGCCCCGAACCCTTAGAATCTATGGGAGCCGTAGAGTTTCCAAACCCAGATCAAAATTCAGTAGAGACTGTCAATAATGATCCTTCAGGATTGCCGCCAGAAACTCCTCCTCCATTCGTCCCTCCTTTTCCCACCTTTGACCCCGACCAAGAAAACAAACAGTAATAAGTGATACAATTGCTGTCGTATGCAGCCCTATAACGGACTACTTTTAATTGATAAACCAGAAGGTTATTCTAGCTTTAGGATAGTTTCTGTGGTTCGTGGAATTTTGCGAAAGGCTAGTGGCCAGAAAAATATTAAGGTTGGTCATAGTGGGACTTTGGACCCTGCTGCTACCGGGCTCTTAGTTCTGGCGATTGGCAAATATACTAAAAAAATGCCTTATTTAATTAAGAAGCCAAAGGAATATTTGGTGGAAATGACTTTGGGTAGTGTCAGCTCAACAGGTGACAAAGAAGGTGAAATATCTAAAATTAATAGTAATAATCCTACTAAAGATGAATTACGGCACGCATTAATTAAATATTCAGGCAAACTAATGCAAGTTCCTCCTAAATTTAGTGCTATAAAAATCAACGGACAAAGAGCATATAAACTCGCTAGAAAAGGAGAAGATTTTACTCCAACTGCTCGTCCTATTGAAATATTTGGCAACAAGCTAGTTTCTTATGATTATCCTGTGGCTGTATTTAAGAGCCATGTTAGCAGTGGAACCTATATAAGGACATTAGTAGAAGATCTGGGAAATTTCTTAGGTACGGGAGCTTATATGAGTAACCTCCGAAGAACCAAAGTAGGCGACTTTATTTTAGACGATGCCATTACCATAAACGATATTAGTTTAGATAAGATAGTTAAAAGCCTTATAACTATTGAATAATTTAGGTTAATCTGTTAAAGTTGTTTTTAACGCCATCATCTAACAACTTAATTAATAAAGGAAATATTTTGATATCAAGTGATAGCAAGAAAAAGCTTATAAGCGAAAATCAACGGTCAAAAACAGATACAGGCTCTCCTGAGGTGCAGGTTACTATTATGACCGCGCGAATTAATGAAATTACTGAACACCTAAAAAACAATAAACACGACTACATGGCCAGAAGGGGCTTATTGCAGCTAGTTGGCAAAAGAAAAAAGTTGCTAAAATACTTGGCAGAAAAAGACCCAAAGGCTTATATAGCTTTAACAGACAAGCTTAAGATTCGCCGAGCAGGCTAATATATTTGTACTACAGGCTAGCTTTTAATTAATTGATTCTCATTTAATCTGGCTAGCCTTAGAGTACTGTAGGGTGATAAAATACCTATGTAGTAAACAGGTTTTGTGGGCAGTGCTTCCGCTATACGAATTCGTATAACCATAGCAGTGCCAATAAAACTTGATTAATTAAAGAAAGGACTTATTGACAAAGATGAGTCAAATAATAAACCCATATGGAAAAAAACTAATAAAAGTAGAGAAAGAATTTCTTGGAAAAAAACTATCTCTAGAGGTAAATAGGCTTGGTTTTCGAACCAGCGCGAGCGTTTTAGTAACTTATGGTGATACCGTGGTTCTTGGAACGGCCATGGTCAGCCCGGAAAGACTCAGTGGATTCGATTATTTTCCGCTCAGCATAGACTATGAAGAAAAAATGTATGCAGCAGGAAAAATCAGCGGCAGTCGATTTATAAAAAGAGAGGGTCGCCCAAGTGACGACGCTATTTTAATCGGCCGTTTAATTGATCGCCCAATAAGGCCTCTTTGGCCCAAGGGATACCGACACGAGGTCCAGGGTGTTGCTACTGTTTTGTCTATGGACCCAAGCTTTAGGCCCGATATGATTGCCATGCTAGCAATGAGTGCGGCATTTTCTTTAACTGGAGCGCCATTTGATGGTCCAGTAGCCGGTTTAAGAGTGGGACTTAATAAAGACGGCTCATTTGACGCATTCCTAAGTGGCGAAGATTACGATAAAGGTGACCTAGATTTAGTAGTTGCCGGTACGGAATCAGGAGTGATGATGGTTGAGGCGGGAGCCAATGAAGTTTCAGAAGATACTATCATAGATGCAATAGAGTGGGCTCTTAAAGAGATGCAACCCGCTATTCAGCTTCAAAAAGAGCTAGTTGCCCAGGTTGGTGTTGTTAACCAGGAGTTTGAGCTAGACTTGCCTAACGATTCCATACAGCAAGAGGTGAACGAATGGGTAGACGGAAAGCTTGGTCATAAGCTAAGAGCCGCTTATCCTGAAAGAAATGAAATGGTCAACACTTTAAGGCATGATTTTCATAATGCCCTCGAGGAAAAGTACGGTGAAGAAATTTACAAAGATCTAAAAAAAGAATATGACGAAGCGTTTACACTAGCCGTACATAAAGATGTTAGAAAAGGCATAGTACAAGACAGTATTAGGCCAGACGGTAGAAAGCTGACCGACATTAGACCATTATCTTCTCAGACCGGGTTACTTCCAAGAGTCCATGGTTCTAGTTTGTTTACCCGTGGTATGACTCAAGCCTTAAATGTAGTCACGCTCGCTCCACTTAGTTATTCTCAAATTGTAGATACAATGGAAAAAGACCAAGAACGAAGATATATGCACCACTATAATGCGCCAGGTTATACCGTGGGCGAAGTTCGTCGTTTGGGTAGCCCCGGACGCCGCGAAATTGGGCATGGATATTTAGCGGAAAAAGCTCTAACGGCAGTTCTTCCAGATGAAGCAGAGTTTCCTTACGCAATTCGTTCAGTCACCGAAATTATGAGCCAAAATGGTTCAACCAGTATGGCGGCAACTTGTTCTAGTTGTATGGCTTTAATGGATGCCGGTGTACCACTAAAGCGACCTGTTAGTGGAATAGCCATGGGATTAATGCTTGAAAATGACAAACCATTTATTTTAAGTGACATTGCCGATGCCGAAGACTTTGCGGGAGATATGGACTTTAAAGTAACCGGAACTGAAAAAGGTGTTACCGCACTTCAAATGGATATGAAAGTTCATGGTTTACCTGTAGATATCCTTAGGCAGGCATTGGCTCAGGGTAAAGAGGGCAGAGCAGAAATACTTAACCATATGCTTAGTGTTATTGCTGGTCCAAAAAGTTCGCTAAGTCCTTTTGCACCAAGGGTAGAGTCAATAACTATTAATCCTGATAAAATTCGTGACGTAATTGGTAAAGGTGGTGAAACAATTAATAAGATAATTGCCGAAACCGGTGCCGACATAGACATTAAAGATGATGGAACGGTATTCATTGCTAGCCCAGATACAGCAAGCATAGAAAAGACTATTGAATGGATTCAATCACTAACCGAAGAGCCAGAAGTTGGCAAGATATACGTTGGTAAAGTTGTTAAAATTATGGACTTTGGTGCCTTTGTAAATATATTGCCTGGAGTAGATGGAATGGTCCACGTCAGTGAAATTTCCGAAGAAAGAGTCGAACACCCATCCGATGTGCTTAAAGAAGGCCAGGAAGTTAAGGTTAAATTAGTTGCCATAGACGATAGAGGACGACTGAACCTATCTATCAAAAAAGCCTCCAATTAAAAGGTTCAAAGTAGTTAAATTCAACAATATTTGATGATAAATAAGCAGTCTCAATTAGATAAAATTAAGGCGGATATACTAAACGATAATGTTTGCCCTGAACTTGCAAAAACTGCCACGCAATTAGTTTTTGGTAGCGGAAACCCAGATGCCGATATTGTATTTATAGGTGAGGCACCAGGCAAAAAAGAAGATGAACAAGGGGAGCCTTTTGTGGGTTCCTCTGGACAATTCTTAAATGATATGTTACAATCTATACACCTAAACCGAAACCAAATTTACATAACGAACATTGTTAAGTATCGTCCCCCAAATAATCGAGATCCACTACCAGAAGAAAAAAATGAGTTTTTGCCATATCTAGAGCGTCAACTGAATGTCATTAATCCACTGTTAATTGTGACATTAGGCCGGCACTCTACAAATGTTTTTCTACCGGGACTTTCTATAAGTCAGATCCACGGTCAGCCAAAACGCAAAGATGGCCGAGTTTATCTGCCTCTTTATCATCCTGCGGCGGCGCTGTATAACGGATCACTCAGAAAAACTTTAGAACTAGACTTTAAGAATATTAATAAAACTTTACAACTAATAAGAGAAGGAAAATAACAATATATGCCTAGACCAAATATTAAACCAAACAACAGGCAAGATAATTCAAATCAATTATCGGCTCCTAGATCAGTTTCAAGGGGCGCTGCTATTAGAGCATCAAAAAGGAACAATGAAATGGCCACTAAAATGGCCAATGAATACTTGGATGCTTCAGCAACTAAAATAGAGCGAAGAGCAAACCAAATAGATGACTCCCCAAGACTAAAAATAATAGGACTTGGAGGCATGGACGGTGGCGGTTCTAAGAACATGATTCTTATTGAATACAAAAATGATGCCATCGTAATTGATGCTGGTAACGATCTTGGTGTCGATTTGCCGGGCATTAACTATGCAATAGCAGATACTACTTACCTAGAGGGAATTAAGCACAAGTTAAGAGGCTATGTTATAACTCACGGCCATTTAGATCATATAGGCGGGCTTCCTCATATCGTACCTAAAATACCTGCTCCTATATATGGCAGTAAGTTTACCATTGGTAGGGTAGAAGAGATTTTTCAGAATTTTGGTTTACCAATGCCAGAAGGTTTTGAACTTAAAACTATTACAATGAACGAACATAATCATGAGCGACTTAAGCTAGGTGATTTTTTCATAGAACTAGTAGGTATTACTCACTCTATTCCTGGTTCAACATGTGTAGTTGTTGACACTCCAGTTGGACGAATAGTAAACACAGGCGATTTTCGCCTCGACCCACAGCCTCTTGATCATGAGAAAACCGACACAGACAGACTAAAAGAGCTTGGTGACGAAGGCGTACTAGTGCTTCTTTCGGAAAGTACAACTACCGAAAGGCCAGGTAGAACACCTAGTGAATCAACAATTGCTCAAAGTTTTGTTGATATTCTAGATAACGCACCAGGCAGGGTATTTGTCGCAATCTTCTCAACTAATATAAATCGTATTCAAATGATTATCGATGCAGCAACGCATCATGGTAGAAAAATTGCTATAGACGGTAGAAGTATGGTGAGTACTCTTGAAATGGCTATTCGTCACGGCTTTGTGAAAGTTCCAAAAGGTACATTTGTTCCAATTGCTAGCATTAATAATATTCCAGACGAAAAGGTGGTAATTATTTGTACTGGCGGTCAGGGTGAACCAAGCGCCGCTTTGGTTAGAATGAGTACTGGTGACCACCGAAATGTAAAAATGAAGCCTCAAGATACCGTCATTTTAAGCTCTACTCCAATTCCATACACAGGAAACGATGCCAGCATTAGAACAATGGTAGACGATTTACTAAGAAAAAATGTTCATGTTTATCGTCATGAAACCCGCGAGGTAGATAATTGTGGCCCGCTGCATGTTTCGGGTCATGCCAGTCAAGAAGAATACAAAGATATGATTAACATGTTAAAGCCCAAGTTCTTTGTACCTATATATGGTGACTATACTGCCAAAAAGTATCATATAGAACTAGCCGTAGAAGAAGGAATTCCAAGAAAAAATACCATTAATGCCGATAACGGTGAAGTACTTGCGTTTACGGCCGATAAAATGGAATCTCTTGGACAGGTGCCTCATGGCTCAATTCTTGTTGACCAAACTGGTGCTATTGTTTCCAATGTTGTTATTAAAGATAGAATCATGATGAGCCAAGATGGTATTGTGGCAGTTGTTCTAACCATAGATAGAAAAACCGGCCAAAACCTAACAAGCCCAGATATCATTAGCCGCGGATTCATTTACATGCGCGATAATGAAGAATTAATGACAGAGCTTAGAACAGAGCTTAAAAGAGCGGTCGTTCAAAGATTCAAACGAGTAGAGCTAGATAGATTCAAGCAAGAAATAAAAGAGCATGTCACTCATTTTCTATACGATAAAACTCAACGTTCTCCAATAGTAATTCCAGTTATAAATGTTATTGGCGGTAAGCCGGGTCAAGGCGATGTCAAAAAAACAGATGATGACCTAAAAAAAGAAGCCGCAGTACAGGCAAGAAGATTTGCTCAAATGCGCGCACAGCTACTTGGTCAAGACGCCCGAGTCGATTAATTAGTATATTGAAATAAAGCTGTATATATGTTCACATATATACATGAAGGAAAGGCCGCTAAAAATAGTTGGTGGTGAGTATTTAAAACCCGAGCCAGCAGGGGTTGCGCTGAATTACATAGATGCAATAATGGCTCAAAATATCAATAAAGATTTACCTTTTTCTTATGAAGACAAATCTCCGGGTGCAGGGTTTGCCCTGAATACAAAACTAGAAGATACCCATAGTTCATTACCTTTTGTTAAAAATGGAATTTTAATTGCCGTATTTAACTTAATTCATTTGCCAACACTTGAAAATGGCGAAGGCAATATAGGGGGCGAAGACAATTTCGAGCTCAGGCAAATTAAAGGTGTTATAGACATATACAGGCCCATTTTAGATGACGTCGAGACCAATAGTGAGCTTTGCACTAGCGAAGAAAAAAACCTATTAGTAACTGCAATTCAAATACTAAACGACCAAAAAACTCAGAGCCAGTAGACAATTTATCTAAACTGTGGTATTATATACTACGAAACATTAAGACATAAACATCGTCAAGAATAAAAAAATACTATAAAATATAAGGCAATGGCAAAAAAGAAAAAACGCGGTCCAGGTAGACCAAGAAAAGAAGAAGTTAAGGCAGAAAAAGAGCCTAACTTATTTTTACGGCAGGTATATGCTGTTCTGTTAATTGTTTTTGCAGTTCTTATATTAATGGGAGGCTTTGGCTGGGGTGGCAATCTGCCAATTAAACTCTTTGAAGCTACCGCTTGGCTATTTGGGGTTGCTGCATATATTGTGCCACTTGTTCTTATTTATTTGGCAGTTCATAAGTTTAAGCACGAGGAATATAAGATACCTTTCAAGAGGCTATTCTTTAGTGTAATTGTTTTGCTTGGTTTAAGTGGAATGTTTCACGTCTTTGTAGACCCACAGCTGGCTTCTTCTGTTGCTGCCGAAGGCAAAAATGGCGGTCACGTTGGTGCACTAATAGCTTCAACTCTACTTATGTTTCTGAATAATATAACCGCTTTCATTGTTTTGTTATTAGTTACATTAATTGCGCTAATTTATGCTTTTGACGGATCGTTGCGGCAAATTTTTGAAAAGTTAGCCAATAGACCTAAAAAAGAAGAAGATACAGACATGAAGCAACTGAAAGAAAAGGAACATCAATTTCAGCTTCACGAGGGAGTTCCTACGGTTCATCACCAAAAAGGGGAAAGCCTAAGAGCGCCACTTGCAGCAGCTTCGCTTAAAAATAGGGGTACGAAACTTTCTGCCAATGAGGATCACGCTGCATTAACCGCAGTCAACGACCCTAACTGGAAATTCCCGCCAATAAATTTATTGAATCAAAAGCAAGATAAAGCAGACCCTGGTAATGTAGAATCAAACGCTGAAATTATTCATGACAGCTTATCTAATTTTAATATTGCTGTCGAAATGGAAGGGGCAAATGTTGGGCCAAGAGTTACTCAATATATGCTAAAACCTAGCAACGGTGTCAAAATGAGTAAAATTGTTGGTCTTGCCGACAATATTGCCTACGACTTAGCCGCAACTTCTATTCGTATAGAAGCACCAATTCCCGGAAAAAGAGCTGTTGGTATAGAGGTTCCTAATTTAAAGTCGGCAACTGTTACTGTATCGAGTATATTATCTTCTAAAGAATGGGCCGGAAGCAACAGTAAGCTTAGTTTTGCAATTGGTAAAGACATAACTGGCAACCCAGTAATTGGAAGGCTCGACAAAATGCCTCATGTATTAATTGCTGGTCAAACTGGTTCTGGTAAATCTGTAATGATAAACTCTTTGCTTGCTAGTTTTGTGTACAGAAACAGCCCCTCGGATCTTAAGCTAATTTTGGTGGACCCAAAACAGGTTGAACTTACTCCGTACAACAACATACCTCACTTATTAACGCCAGTTATCACCGATCCCGAAAAGTGCATTAGCGCTTTAAAGTGGGCGGTTGCCGAAATGGAACGCCGCCTACGAACAATGGCAGAAGTTGGTAAAAGAAACATAGGCGAATATAACAGTCTTAAAAAAGAAGAAGGAATGCCATATATAGTTATTGTTATAGATGAGCTTGCAGACCTTATGATGATGGCTGCTAGGGATGTTGAGGCATTGGTTGTTCGCTTGGCACAAAAGGCTCGTGCTGCAGGTATACACCTAGTTCTTGCAACACAAAGGCCTAGCGTTGATGTTATAACTGGTCTAATTAAAGCTAATGTGCCAGCTAGGATAGCCTTTACTGTAAATAGCCAGGTAGATTCTAGGACAATCATAGATATGGTTGGCGCCGACAAATTACTTGGTATGGGTGATATGTTGTTCCTAGACAATGGAATGATGAAGCCTATAAGGGTACAGGGTTCATTTATCGATGACTCCGAAACCATACGAGTAAACGATTTTCTGAGAGATCAGCAAGAGCCAAAATACGATGACGAGGTGGTAAGTATGCCGGTCCAGCTTAATGGTAAGGGCGGCATAGTAGTTGGCCACGATAGTGGTCCTAGCAACTCGGATGACGACATGTTCAAGGATGCTGTTAGGGTTGTTTTAGAGAACAGAAAAGCCAGTACTAGTTTATTGCAAAGAAGACTTAGAATTGGCTACGGCAGGGCGAGTAGAATCATTGACGAAATGGAAGAAAGAGGGGTTATAGGTCCGGCCGATGGAGCAAGGCCTAGAGAAGTACTCATTAGAAGTTTGGATGATGTGTTCCGGGAAGACGGTGATGAATCTGTAACACATATAGAAGTCAGCGACGACCCGCGCGACGAATATCTCACAAACTAGATATTGGACGGTAGACCTTGGACCTTAGAAGATAATAGTAGTCTGAAGAATATTAAAAGTTGGACCAAATTATGGAATTTAGCGCATGGAAAAGAAAAATGCTTATTCTAAAATCTACTATCTAACATCTAAATTCTAATCTGCTTGTGTTTTTAACAACGCGGGTATATTATTAGGCTTATAAATACAAAATAAAAAAACGGAGGGTGCTAATGAGGCCAAAGGTCAAGCCTATAAGAGATTATAGGCTATCATGCTGTAGTAAAATATTAACCACAAAGTGCTCGCAACCTGCGGGCACTTTTTAATTTATAATTTATGGAAAAAATATCAGGCATAGAACAACAGTTTCGAACTAGTATTGAACAACAAATTTCTAATTGTGCGGAAAATCAATATATACCAAGCATAGACTATGAAACCAGATTGCCATATCCTATTGCTCCTACATGGGGCAGAAGACAGCTAGAAAACAACTGGGAAGATAGGCATCATGCTGCTTATCAAAGAATGGCGCCAGAGCTACAAGGTGACGCTGGTAGGGCAGTTCGACACTCCAGAGTGCAATTAGTTCCCAGATGGTTACATAATAGATATCACGGCTTTTACCCAGATGGGATAGAACTACCCCAGACCGAATTAGACAAGTTTTGTTTTTCTGTATTGGCTTGCGCAGGGGTAATTCCTGATAAGGCTATTGATGTAAGTGGAAAAAAACCTCAACTTGTAAATATTGATCCAAAAGGCTACCGATATTTCAGACGGCCTGGTCGTTTGCATCCAGAGTATAAAATAAATAAGTACACCAAAGACGACGATTATGCAAAGCATAGAGGAATCTTTTTCATGAAATATATTCTTGAAAACAACCTAGAAGAAATTAGTCCTGAATTACTAGAAAGATTTTTATTAATTGACAAACAAAAACACTCAAAGCGGAGGCTGCAGATGGGTTGGCTGATTGTCGGCAAGGCTATAGAAGTAGCCACGGAGCCAATTAAGCCTCTTTACAGAAAAGCTCAAGAGCGTGGTCTATTAGATAATAGTTGTCCTGCTGATCCTAGGCAGGTAATAAAGAAGGCTGTTTTGACCCATCCACCCAATTATTTCGATGAACTGGAAAGGCGAGCTGGAATTGTACTCGAAGTGGCATAATTTGCAATGCTTTTATCTGTGTCACAAACAGATACAATTTAATAACTAAAATTAAGGATTTTTTGGTTACTTAAAAATGTCTTAAAATGTTGCTTTTTTGTCTATAATAAGGTATATAGTAAGTAAACTAAAAAAATAAAAAAAGGAATAAAATGACATATATTAATTCTGGCGGTCGCACAACCTGGGTGCCAAGTCCAAAAGCTCAGATAACTAAAAAATATCATGTTAAAGATACTCAATACGCTGCTGGCTATCATACTGGTCTTGATATTGCTGTAGAAGGTAGCAGTGGACAAAAAATTGTATGGGCCCCTAAAGTCAAGGGTAAAGTTGTTAAAAGCGGGATGGATCCAAATGGTTACGGCCACTATGTAATAATAGAATCAGACAATAATAGACAGTGGTTATTAGCACATATGAAAGATGCTGGACCTAAAGTGGGTACTATACTAATGCAAGGGGATAAAATTGGAAATATTGGTGCATCGGGTCATGTCAGCGGACCACACCTACACATAGAAGAGGGCAAAAAAGGCTCTGACTGGCAGTATGCAGTAGGCAAAAATCCAAAAATAGGTTTTACACCCAATAATCCGAACATGCATTCACCAAATGGACATACAATTGCTGCTTTATCTTTTGGCGGAGGTATGCAGCAAACTTCGGCCAGTGAGCTAAATATGCTTGCTGGAGCAACTGGCGGGGCTGAAGAAAACTTATCAACTAAGGTTGGCGGGGTAGGCAAACAGCATAATAGCGATAACCCAGCCCAAACAGTAAAAGGCAGTTATAAGCAAAATAATCCAAAAAAAGGAGTAGACGAATTGAAAATTACAGGCAACGGCAACGGCGATAATATTCAAACTATGTTTAATAAAACTTTTGGTGCCGAAGCTGGTACTGCCATGCAAAAAACCATAGAAAACATGAAAGCGGCTGGGTCTGCTGATTTTAAAGAAATTGGCAAGCCAGGTCAGTATGGTTACACGATAGCCGTTAAAACTAAGGACGGTTGGTCAACAGATCCAAAACTAGTGAAAGACAAACTTGTACAATTTGTTCCATCTTCATCAGATTCCCAACAAGATGCATTTAATAAATTGAAATTATTAGGGGCAACTAGTGGGGGAACAGAAAAAAATCTATCCGGCAGGTTCGGCCGAGCCTTTGATGGCGGTGATGTTGCGCAGGGGAATACGAAACTTGTTCAATCTTTTACTGCCTATAAAGAAAAATATCCAGGAAAAATAAAGGTAGTCGGCGAACTAGGCAAGCCTGGTGCTTATATAATGGTCAAAGTTAATGGGCAGTGGACAAGCAATAGCGATATCGTAGCCAAAGAACTTTCCATCCTAGTTAAAACGGACACTACAAAATCTTCTAATAAATCTG
>WBZT01001049.1_pt1 | contig 21026 bp, 20 predicted proteins | sample 5204241 | NCBI WGS metagenome assembly WBZT01 (sample SAMN12344358, study PRJNA552823) | activated sludge metagenome | biome: Activated sludge suspended growth; feature: Nitrification reactor; material: Wastewater; isolation source: activated sludge from nitrification reactor of wastewater...
CGCGCCAGCCGTACCCAGCCCTGCACCGGCTGTCGGTGAACCCCAAACAACCGCGCCGCCACCGTGATTCGGCCACCCTCCTCCACATATCGCACCGCCCGCTGGCGTAAGTCGTAAGAATAACTCACCTTTTTATAACATTATGGATAATTGTTTTTTCAAATTACTATACAGCTTATCCAGGGTCGAGTCATCGATCACCAACACGCCTCCCTGTCGCTCCACCGGTGGAGCCGCTTCTTGCCACAGTGTCGCCGCATCCGGTTCCCGTCGATGCAACAAGCGGGTAAAAACATCATCGCCGCCGGGTCGGCCATCTCGGGTTGTACCCGCGCCGCTTCCGTCGCACTGCACACCTTCGGCGTCCCAATCAGAAAATTGATATACGCTTCATCGTCAACTTTGGGTCGGTTCATGGCGCTTTTGTACACAATCTACAGGCAACTGCGTAACTCCTAAAGGAAATGGTATTAATTACTTGGCTGTCTCTTTGGCGAAACCCATCTGAACCGGTCCGATATGATCCGATTTTGGGTCAGTATGATTGCTTTCCGTAACATTCCTTTGGTTTTTTAATGCCTTGTTCCGACACAGGAGCTGTCTCCATGGATTATCACACTCTGGGTTCCAGTGAATTGCGAGTCTCGCAAGTTTGTCTCGGTACCATGACCTTCGGTCAGCAAAACAGCGAAGCGGAAGCACATGCCCAACTCGACTGTGCCCGATCCAACGGCATCAACTTCATCGATACCGCCGAGATGTATCCGGTGCCGCCCCGGGCTGAAACTTGCAGCCGCACCGAAACCTTCATCGGCCGTTGGCTGAGGACCCAGCCGCGCGATCAAGTCGTACTTGCCACCAAGGTGGCCGGGCCGTCGCGGGGCATGAACTGGATTCGCGGTGGTCCCCAAGGTCTGGATCGGGCCAATATCCGCGCGGCGCTGGAAGGCAGCTTGACCCGGCTGCAAACCGATTATGTTGATCTGTACCAGTTGCACTGGCCGGAGCGCAACGTGCCGATGTTCGGTCAATATCGGTTCGAGCCGTCGCACGAGCGGGACTGCACACCGATCCTGACGCAGTTGGAAACCCTGGAGGAACTGGTGCAAGAAGGGAAAATCCGCTACGTCGGCCTGTCCAACGAAACGCCCTGGGGCGTTTGCCAGTTTCTCAGATTGGCGGAAGAGCGCGGACTACCCCGCGTGATCTCGATCCAGAACGCCTACAGTTTGCTGAATCGGGTTTACGAATCCGGGTTGGCGGAAATCGGCTATCGGGAGCAAGTCGGGTTGCTAGCCTACTCGCCGCTGGCTTTCGGCCATCTCAGCGGCAAGTATCTGGACGATCCCCAGGCACCCGGTCGTATCAGCGCATTTCCCGCCTTCGGCCAACGCTACACCAAGGAAAACGTGCGGCCAGCGGTCGCGGCCTATTGCGATCTAGCGAGCCGCCATGGACTGAAGCCAGCGGCCATGGCGTTGGCTTTCGTTGCCAGTCGCGAATTCGTGGCCAGCACCATCATTGGCGCCACCACGCTCGAACAGCTCCGAGACAATATCGCCGCTTGCGCCACTGTGCTGTCGCCAGAGGTATTAGCCGGGGTCGAGGCTCTCCATCTGCGTTATACCAATCCGGCTCCCTGAGCGGTGTCGGTCGGAAGATCGGATGTTTTTCCCTGGGTAATTCGGCCGCCGAAGAGGTCAACCGAAAAGATGCTCCCTTCCGGCAAAATCCACAGCTGCCTGAAACAGTTCCCGATTGATCAATTGAAAACCGACCGCTTCTTTATGCGCGCTGTGGACGCGGAGGCGTTCAGGTGTCGCCCGCCGGCACGCTCAGCCGCTCCAGAATCCCGTCGCACTCGTCCAGGCTGCCGAACCCGATCTCGATCCGCCCACGGCCGCGGGCGGCGTCGTAGCGCACCCGCACCGGCGCGGCCAAGCGTTCCCGCAATCGCTGCTCCAGGCGGATCAGATCGGGATCGCGCAGCACCGGCACGGCATGGGATCGAGCGGACAGCGCCGCCCGATGCCGTTCCAGTTCGCGCACGCTCCATCCGGCCTCCACCGCCCGTTCCGCCAGCCGGATTTGCGCCTCGCGCGGCAGGCCGAGCAGGGTCTTGCCGTGGCCGGCCTCCAGTCGGCCGTCTTCGAGCAAGACCTGTACCGCCGGGTCCAGTCCCAGCAAGCCCAGCGCCTTGCTGATTGCCGGCTGCGAGATGCCGAGCAGTTCGGCCAGTTGTTCCTGAGTCAGGCCGAATTCCTCGCGCAGACGCCGCAGCGCCCGCGCCTCCTCGACCGGATTCAGATCGCGGCGCAGCAGATTTTCCACCAAGCCGATGGCGGCGGCGGTGCGGTCGTCCGCTTCTCGCAGCATCACCGGCACTTGGCTCAGGCCGGCTCGTTGCGCCGCGCGCCAGCGCATGTGTCCGGCCAGAATTTCGTGACTGCCGTCCGCCAGCGGTCGCGCCACCAGCGGTTCGATCACGCCCAATTGGCGGATGCTCTGCTCCAGTTCGGCCAGATACGCTTCGTCGACCCGCTGCCGGGGCTGGTAGCGGCCAGGGACGAGCTGGTCGAGATCCAGATACCGGACGGTGCCGTCGCTTTCCCCCTTTAACAGGCTGCCGTCGAAAGCGTGGCCGCCGGCGCCGATCCATTCGCCCAGACTTTGCAAGGATTTGCGGCGGCTCATGCCGGCACCCTCGCCCGCGCTGCTTCGGCGGTCTCGATCCCGCTCAGGATTTCCTGCTGCCAGAGTTGGCGCACCGCCAGCAGAATTTCGGCGTTGACCCCATCCAACATCATGATCGCCCGGTTGTAGGTGTCGCGCGAGCCACGCGGCTGATCGATCTCGTAGATGCTGAGCTGGTCGCTGGCGGATTTCTGCAGTTCCTTGGTCAGGCCCATGCGATTGCTGAGAATCAACTCGCCGTAGGCGCCGTTGATCACCGCGATGTTGTTCAGCGTTTCGGTGCTGGCATCCACCTTGGTCAGCAGGATATTGAGCCGCTGCACGTTGATTTCCTGTTCGTACAGCGCGCAAATCTGCTCCAGGATGCGGAAGTACTGCACGCTGGAAGAGATGTCGTACATGTGCGGCACGATGGGCATGACGATGAGGTTGGCGGCAGCGATGGCGTTCAGTGCCAGCATGCCCAGCGACGGCGGGGTGTCCACCACGATGATGTCGTAGCGGTCCTCGACCGTCTTCAGCGCCCGATGCAGCCGCACCGGCGGTGGCCCCAACGCCTCGTTCTGGCGCTCCTCCGGTTGGGATAGCTTCCAGTCGCTGTATTGCAGCGCCAATCGCGCCGGGATCAGGTCGAGCGTGCCCCAGTGGGTGTGCTTAACCGCCGGGGATAGCCGGTCCGGCGCTTCGGTCAGGGCCGGGAACAGATCGTCGCCATCCTGCAAATCGAGATCGGGAATAAAGCCGAACGCGCTGGTGGTGGTGGCCTGTGGGTCGGCGTCCACCAGCAGCACCCGATAACCCTCGCGCGCCAGATACTGGGCGAAATGCAACGACATGGTGGTTTTGGCTACCCCGCCCTTGAGGTTGGAAAACACCACTCGCACGCAACCGGCGCCGTCCGGCCGCCGGGGCCGCTTGCCGATGATTTCCCGGATTCGGTTGATCTCGTTGTAGTCGTATATCCGTCGCTGGATCGAGCCGGCCTCCACCAGTCGCGGTTCGGGCAGGTCGCCGCGCATCTCCAGATTACGGATGTGGTTGGCGGTGCAGCCGGCCAGTTGCGCCGCCCGCTCGATGCCGAATTCCGGCAGGGTCTTGACGCTGTGGTGCGCGCCGAGCGCGTCCAACAGGCGCCGTTGCATCTGACCGCCACGTTCCGCCGCGTTGCGGCACAGGGTGCGGAAATTGAATCGCATCGCTTGCATCGGTCGGCTCCAAGAAGGTCAAAAATGATCGTTAACGAAATTATTGCATTCAACAATGATTTTTGCGCGTGATTGGAAATGACGCCACTCAACTTTTTTTCAGCATCGATCCGCTTCGCCGTCGCGATTCAGCCAAAGTTCACCGGAGCGCGCACAGGATCGAGTCCCGTATCCATCCAGCGCGGCGTGGCCGGCCGGATGGACTTTCGAGCTGATCCTGGAGAGACGATGATGATGAAATTCAGCAGCTTGTTCGTTGGCGCCAGCCTGTTGCTGGCGAGCGTCGGCGCCACGCCGGCCCTGGCCGACAACTTTCGGCCGGAGCGTGGGGTGCGCTGCGATGAATTCGCCCGTGTCTGTTACGAACGTGGCATACCCAGCGTCGAAATGACCGAGAACTACTTCGGCCACCACGCCGCCAAGCGGCTGGCGCGAGACTTGCGACGGGAAGAGCGAGGGTACGGCGCACGCACGTTCTATCCCGAGCGCGGAGTGCGCTGCGACCGCGCCGAGCAGGTTTGCTACAATCGGCACGGCGAGCCGAGTTTCGATCTGACCCGCCGCTATTTGGGTCCGGGCGCTGCCCGCACTCTGGCGTGGCGCGGTCCGGGTCGGGACCATTGGGACTATCGGGCGAACTAGCCGCCTGCTCCCGCGCGTGCCGCCCAGTCGGCTTGCCGGGCGGGCGCGGTGCGTTTCCTGGAGGCGAAATCATGGCTGGTGGTTGGGGTTGTCCCCACGAAATCGACAACATCTGCGGGCACGTCCAGGGACGACCGTGCGATCCGGGCATGAAAGGTTGCGTGCTGGCTGGCCGCTTCCGCTTCAGCAACGAGGCCAAGAACCGCCCTCCACGACCGCTGCGGCGCGAGCCGAACGGCCGACGGGCCGATCCGAAGCGCGGTGGCGGGAAGTAGCCAAGGCATGCCGCCGACAGTGAGACGAACCCGTCGGTTTGGGTCCGAAAGCCGCGCGGTGCATACTAGCGAGCGGCGTCAAGCCGCTCCTGTTCGGGAACGGACGCCAATCGCGATAGAGGTTGAACATGCACCGACACCAGACGCCCACCCGACAACGCCCGACGCTGTATCTGGTCTACGCCACCCCACTGGCCGGTGGACCGGTCATCGAAGATGCGGTGGTTGCCAGCGACGAAGAAGAAGCGTACCGCAGAGCGCGGGCGCTGTATCCGCGCGAGCGCTACGACGTGACCGTTTACCTGCAATCCGCCGACGATGACTGAGCCGCCGCCGGCGCTCCGAAAGGAAGCGGGAACCTTATTTCCCGGCCAGCACGCCGCCCGCGCGCTGGTCGTTTTGGTACTGGCCGCCGTGCTGGGCGGTTGCTCCGGCACTCCGCCGGTAAACTCTCCTCCGGTATCCGACGACGCATTGCAATCCTCCGGCGCGCTGAGTCAGAAAGCCAAGCGGGAACAACAACGGGCCATCCTCAAGGTCCGCGATCAGACCCTGGACCAACTCTTCAAGCTGAAGCCATCGGCCAGAGCCGAATTCGATCAGGCCGCCGGTTACGGCGTGTTCGAGATCAACGGCTTGAACGCCGTGTTGTCGGAAACGCACGGGCGCGGCGTGGTTCTGGACAAAAAGAACCGGGCCGCGTACATGTTGTTGGCTCGAACCGATGTCGGTCCCGGCGCCGAGCTCAAACCGTACCGACAGGTGTTGATGTTTGGCAACCCCGAAACGCTGGGTCGCTTCATGGCCTCCGGATCGCCGGCCGACACCTCCAGCGATCCTGGCATCACGGTCTATCGGCTGGATATCAAGGGCGTGTCGGCTCAGGCCGACTGGGGTGCCCGCTACTTTCGGGATCCTGATCTGAACTGACCGCGCGGGCCATCGGCCTCTTGCGGACGGCCTCGAATTTCGGCCCGAACGGCGCGCCGCGCGGCGCGACCGGCTTGCATCCATCGGGATGCAAGCTATAGATTAATAAACGGCTTGGCTCTCCACCCCCGCCTGATTCCTTGATGATTGGGAAGATGATCTTGAAAAATTAGGGGGTTACCTGATTTTCTTCCTTCTGGGCGAAGGACCAGGAAGAAGAACGGAACGCTTACGATAGCGATGAAGCGCACCGACGAACCCGAAAACAGTGCCGTGGAACCGGAGGGCGAACATGCTGCACGCGCTGAGCTTATGGTTGTTCTGCTTTGGCCTGTGGCTGTTGCTGTCAGGCTTCTTCGATAATTCCCTACTGTTGAGCTTCGGCGCGCTGTCCTGCACCTTGGTGGTGTTCGTGGCGTGGCGGGTCGAGACGATCGATCCCGAGGAGCAACCGCTGCGTCCGCGGTTCGGCCCGCAACTCCTCTTGTATTGGCCTTGGCTGCTGTGGCAGGTCGTGCTGGCCAACGTCGATGTCGCCAAACGCATCCTCGACCCCAAACTGCCGATCGATCCCACGATGATCGAACTCAAGCCCGGTCAGCGCAGCGATCTGGGCCGGGTGATTTACGCCAACTCCATCACCCTGACGCCGGGCACGGTGACCACCTCGCTGAGCGGCGACAGCCTGGAAGTTCACGCGCTGACCCGCGAGGGGGCCGATGACCTGTTGGCGGGTGATATGGATCGCCAGGTCGCCGGGTTGGAACGGGGAACCCCCTGATGTTTGCCGCCACGGCATGCGGTATCCTGGCGTGCATGGTCTTGGCCATGACACGCGCGTTGATGGGACCGACCGTCTACGATCGCATCATGGCAGTCAACGCCTTCGGCACCAAGACCGTGCTGATCATCGCCGTGCTGGGATTCATGAGCGGGCGTCCCGACTTCATGGACATCGCGCTAGTCTATGCCCTGATCAACTTCATCGGCACCATCGCCGTGCTCAAATTCATCCGCTACGGGGACATGGGTTGGCCACGCAATGTCCCCGACGAACCGGACGACCTCTAAATGGCTGGGTTGATCGATGGACTGAGCTGGCTGGCGCTGCTCGGTGGCGTGTTTTTCGTGATCGTCGGTGGCGTCGGCCTACTGCGCCTGCCGGATTTCTACACTCGCCTGCACGCCGCCGGCATTACCGATACGATGGGTGCCGGCCTGATCCTGCTGGGTTTGATGTTGCAGGGCGGTTGGACCTTGGTTAGCGCCAAGTTGCTGTTGATCCTGTTGTTCTTGTGGTTCACCAGCCCTACCGCCACCCACGCTCTGGTCAAGGCCGCGCTGTCCGATCCCGAGAATCCCCGACCGCTTTTGCACGAGGATACGCCGCCATCGAAATCCTAGTCGACATTGTGTTGCTGAGCCTGCTGGTGGTCACCGCGTTGGCGGTGATCCGGTTACGGGATTTGTTCGCCGTGGTGATGCTGTTCGGTATTTACAGCCTGCTGTCGGCCAGCCTGTTCGTGGTGCTGGACGCCGTGGACGTGGCGTTCACCGAAGCCTCGGTCGGTGCCGGAGTCGCCACCGTGTTCATGCTGGGCACGCTGGCGCTGACCACTAGTCGCGAGAAGACCCCCGGCGCGCACAAGCCGCTGTTACCGCTGCTGGCGGTGTTGGTCACCGGCGCGGCTTTGATCTACGGTACTTCCGATATCCCCCATTACGGTGATCCCGGCGATCCGATCCATCATCATGTGGCGCCGCGCTATCTTGAGGATTCCGCCGAGGAGATCGGTATTCCCAACGTAGTGTCCTCGGTGCTGGCTAGCTATCGCGGCTACGACACGCTGGGTGAGACCACTGTGGTGTTCACCGCCGCGATCGGCGTGCTGCTGCTGATTGGCGGCGCGCGCCGCCGCCGCCGCCGCTCCGAGGAATCGTCTCGCTCCGATCACGAAGAAGAAGACGCCTGATGAAGCAGTATTCGGTGCCTCGCCTGATCACCAAGCTGCTGCTGCCGCTGATTCTGCTGTTCGCCCTGTACGTGCAGTTTCACGGTGATTTCGGGCCGGGCGGCGGGTTTCAGGCCGGCGTGATCTTCGCGGCCGGATTCGTGCTGTACGCGCTGGTATTCGGGCTGGACAACGCCCAACGGCTCATGCCGCCGTGGTTGCTGCGCGTCGGGGTTTCCCTGGGCGTGCTGATTTACGCGGGCGTGGGGGTGGTCGGCATACTACTGGGCGGCACCTTCCTGGATTATGGGGTACTGGACCCACACGATTCGGTGCATGGTCAGCATTTGGGGATTCTACTGGTGGAACTGGGCGTCGGCATCACCGTGGCGTCGGTCATGATCTCCATTTTCTACGCTTTTGCCGGTCGAGGTCGGTGAGAGGTCGGAGACGGGCTCGGGGTTCGACGATGCCGCGCGACGGTTGAAACGCGCCGGCGCCACAATCCGTCGCATTGCGAAGATGGTTGGGGACAACAAAATAAAATGCAAATCCTCGGTCTGTACAATTACTGGATTTTCATCGTGTTGATGATGTGCGGTTTCTACGTGGTCATCTCGCGCGGCAATCTGGTCAAGAAGATGGTCGGGTTGAACATCTTTCAGACCTCGGTGTTCATCCTCTACATCAGCATGGGCAAAATCGCCGGCGGCACCGCCCCCATTCTGACCGGGATGGCGACGATCTACAGTAATCCAGTGCCCCATGTGCTGATTCTGACCGCCATCGTGGTGGGCATCGCCACCACGGCGCTGGGTCTGGCGCTGGTGGTGCGCATCCACGAGGCTTACGGCACCATTGAGGAAGACGAGATCCACGCCCAAAGCGAAGACGAGGCCCTGTGACCGAACATCTGCCCGTACTCCAGGTCGTTGTTCCCCTGATCGCCGCGCCACTGTGCGCGCTGCTGCGTCCCGGCCGGGCGGTCTGGTTGCTGGCCATGGCGACTTGCGCGCTCTGTCTGCTGATCGCCGCGCTGCTGCTGGACCGGGTGTTGGCGCAGGGCGTGATTTCCTACGCCATGGGCGGTTGGCCGGCGCCCTGGGGCATCGAATACCGGGTGGATGCCGCCAACGCCTACATGTTGCTGATCGTGGCGGCGATCGGCGCCGTGGTGATGGCGTTCGCGCGGACGGTGGTGGAACAGCGTATCCGCCTGCCGGCGAGCAAGCAGCCCTGGTTCTATGCCACCTACCTGTTGTGCCTGACCGGCCTGCTGGGGATGATCGTCACCGGCGATGCCTTCAACGTGTTCGTATTCCTGGAAATTTCCTCGCTGTCCAGCTACGTGCTGATCAGCATCGGTCGTGATCGTCGCGCGTTGACCGCCGCTTATCAGTACCTGATCATGGGCACCATCGGCGCCACCTTCATCCTGATCGGCATCGGCTTTCTGTACGTGATGACCGGCACCCTCAACATGGCAGACTTGGCCGCGCGCCTGCCGGCGGTGGCCGATACCCGCACCGTGCGCGCCGCCTTCGCCTTTCTGACCATCGGCATCAGCCTCAAGCTGGCGCTGTTTCCGCTGCATTTGTGGTTGCCCAACGCCTACGCCTACGCGCCCTCGGCGGTCACCGCGTTCCTGGCCGCCACGGCCACCAAGGTGGCGATCTATGTGCTGCTGCGGTTTTTCTTCACCATCTTCGGCGCCCAGTTCTCTTTTGGGACCATGCGCCTGGACGCCATCCTGCTGCCGCTGGCCCTGGCGGGGATTTTCAGCGCCTCGGTGGTGGCGATTTTCCAGACCAACGTCAAGCGGATGCTGGCCTATTCCAGCGTGGCCCAGATCGGCTATATGATCCTGGGCATCAGCCTGGTGTCGGTCACCGGCCTGACCGCCGCCATTTCGCACTTGTTCAACCACGCCCTGATGAAGGGGACGCTGTTCATGGCGCTTGGCTGCGTATCGTTTCGGATCGGTGCCGTCAGCCTCGACCGCATGGCTGGGGTGGGCCGGATCATGCCCTGGACCATGGGCGCGTTCATAATCGGCGGCCTGAGTCTGATCGGGGTGCCGCTGACGGCGGGGTTCGTCAGCAAATGGTATTTGATCCTCGGCGCGTTGGAGCGAGGCTGGTGGCCGGTGGCACTGCTGGTGTTGTTCACCTCGTTGCTGGCTGTGGTTTACATCTGGCGAGTGGTGGAGACGGCCTACTTCCAGCCCGCGCCGGAGGGTCGCGCAACCGGCGAGGCTCCGCTGGCGCTGCTGGTGCCGACCTGGACCCTGGCGTTGGCCAACCTCTATTTCGGGCTTGATACCTCGCTGAACGCGGGGATGGCCCGTCGCGCGGCGGAAGCGCTGCTGGGAGTGGGGCCATGAACTCCGAAACCATCCTGCCGCTGGCGCTGTTTATCCCACTCCTGAGCGCGTTCTTCATCGCCCTCAACGACGGCCGGCCCGACTGGCGGGAGGGGGCGACCCTGCTGGGGTCGCTGCTGCTGCTCGGCGTGGTGTTTTCCCTGCTGCCGGCGGTGGCGACCGGCGCCCGCCCCACGGTGGATTTGCTCGAATTCGCCCCTGGCCTGCCGCTGCGGCTGAGCGTGGAGCCCCTGGGCATGACCTTCGCCTGTGTGGCCGCCCTGCTGTGGCCGCTGAACTCGCTCTATTCCATCGGTTACATGCGCGGCAACCAGGAACAACATCAGACCCGGTTTTATATCTGTTTCGCCATCGCCATCGCCAGTACCATCGGCATCGCCTTCGCCGGCAATCTGCTGACCCTGTTCATCTTCTACGAGGCGCTGACCCTTTCGACCTATCCGCTGGTCACCCACAAGAGCACTGAGGAAGCCAAGCAAGCCGGCAGGCTGTATCTCGGCATCTTGGTCGGTACCTCGATCGGTTTTCTGCTGCTGGCCATCGTCTGGACCTGGGCTGTCGCCGGTACTTTGGAGTTCGCGCCGGGCGGGATTTTGGCGGGTAAGATCGATGGCCCGCTGGTGAATGTGCTGCTGGCCTTGTACATGTTCGGGATCGGTAAGGCGGCGCTGATGCCGTTTCACCGCTGGTTGCCGGCGGCGATGGTCGCGCCGACGCCGGTCAGCGCGCTGCTGCACGCGGTGGCGGTGGTGAAGGCCGGGGTATTCTCGGTGCTGAAAGTCATCGTTTATATCTTCGGCATTGATTTTCTGAAGGATACCGGTGCATCGAGCTGGTTGATGTGGGTGGCGGCGCTGACCGTGTTGCTGGCGTCCTTCGTGGCCTTAACCAAGGATAATCTCAAGGCGCGGCTGGCCTATTCGACCGTCAGCCAGTTGGGTTACGTGGTGCTGGGCGCGGCGCTGGCGACCTCGATGGGCGTGATCGGCGGTTCGATGCAGATCGTCATGCACGCTTTCGGCAAGATCACCCTGTTCTTTTGCGCCGGCGCGATCTACACCGCCGCGCATAAGACCGAAGTCAGCCAGTTGGACGGGCTGGGCCGGGCGATGCCCTTCACCTTCGGCGCCTTCCTGATCGGCGCGCTCAGCATCATCGGTCTGCCGCCGCTGGGCGGATCGTGGAGCAAGTGGTATCTGCTGGTGGGCGCGGCCGACGCCGAGCAGTGGGCGCTGATGGCGGTGTTGTTGCTCAGTTCGCTGTTGAACGTGGCGTATTTGTTGCCGGTTCCGGCGCGGGGCTTTTTCGCGGCGACTCCGGCTGACGGCGCGGCCAAAATCCCGATCCGCGAAGCGCCGCTGGCCTGCGTGGTGCCCTTGTGTCTGACTGCCCTCGGCTGTTTGTGGTTGTTTTTCCAGGCCGATTCCCTGTACGCGCTGCTCGCGCCGATTACCGTTCGCTGAGAGGTTTGCATGACCGCTCCATCGCCCGACGCCGACCGCCCAGAAAAAAAATATTGGCTGGATGAGCCGCGTCATGTGGACCAGCTCTTTTACGGCTTAGTCGGGATCTGCATCGTGCTGCTGCTTGGCGATTTGCTGTATCACAAGCACGCGACCTTCGGTTTCGAGAGTTGGTTCGGCTTCTTTGCCTGGTACGGTTTCATTTGCTGCGTCGCCCTGGTGCTGCTAGCCAAGCAGATGCGCAAGGTCGTGAAGCGGGACGAGGATTATTACGGTGATTGACGGCCTCAACCCGGCGCTGATTCTGATTGGCGGTTCCTTGTTGGCGCTGCTCGCGCCGCAAGGCCGTGCCCGCAATCTGTTCATGCTGGCGCTACCCGTTCTCGGCGCGCTGCAATTGTGGGGTTTGCCTTACGGCGAGTATGCGAGGATCGAATTATTCGACCTGACCCTGACGACCCTGCGGCTAGATGGCTTAAGCTTTGCTTTTGCACTGGTTTTTCACATCGCCGCGCTGTTGGCGATCATCTATGCCTGGCGGCTGGATGATCCGGTGCAGCAGGTCGCGGGTTTGTTGTATCCGGGAGCGGCGGTGGGCGCGGTGCTGGCGGGCGATCTAGTCACCTTGTTCATTTGCTGGGAATTGGCGGCTGTTTCCTCGGTGTTTCTGATCTGGGCGCGGCGCACCCAACGGGCCTATCGCGCCGGCATGCGCTATCTGCTGGCGCAAATCGGTTCCGGCGTGCTGTTGCTGGCCGGAGTGATCGTCCACCTGCGGGCCACCGGCTCGATCACTTTCGAGCACTTGGGGCTGGACAGTCCGGGCGGCGGGCTGATTTTCATCGCCTTCGGCATCAAGGCCGCGTTCCCGCTGCTGCACAATTGGTTGCAGGACGCCTACCCGGAAGCCACCGTGACCGGCACCGTGCTGCTGTCGGCCTTCACCACCAAGATGGCGATTTACGCCTTGGCGCGCGGCTTCGCCGGCACCGAAAGCCTGATTACCATCGGCACGCTCATGGCGATGTTCCCGATTTTCTATGCAGTGATCGAAAACGATCTGCGGCGGGTGTTGGCCTACAGCATGAACAACCAGCTCGGCTTCATGGTGGTTGGTGTCGGCATCGGCACGCCGCTGGGTTTGGACGGCGCGGTGGCGCACGCCTTCGCCGATATTTTGTTCAAGGCGCTGTTGTTCATGAGCATGGGCGCGGTGCTGTTGCGCGCCGGCACGGTCAACGGTTCGGAACTGGGCGGACTGTATAAATCCATGCCGCTCACCGCCGGGTTTTGCATGGTCGGCGCGGCGTCGATTTCGGCCTTCCCGCTGTTTAGCGCCTTCGCCACCAAATCGCTGATCCTGGAGGCGGCGGTGCGGGAAGGACACTGGGTTTCCTTTCTGTTTCTGCTGTTTGCCTCGGCCGGCGTGTTCCATCATGCCGGCATCAAGATTCCCTTTTTCGCCTTCTTCGCCCACGACAGCGGCATCCGCTGCGAGGAAGCGCCCCGCAACATGCTGGTCGCGATGGGCTTGGCGGCGGCGCTGTGCGTGGGAATCGGCGTCTTTCCAGAGGCGCTCTACGCCATCTTGCCCTATCCGGTCGCCTTCGATCCGTACACCACCACCCATGTCGTCACCCAGCTTCAGTTACTCGCATGGTCGGCGCTGGCGTTTTCGGTGCTGGTACGTACCGGTATTTATCCGCCGGAACTGCGGTCGGTCAACCTGGATTTCGATTGGGGCTACCGTAAGCTGATGCCCGTCGTCGCGACTGGTGTCTGGGGAGCGGTGTCGCGAGGTTGGGAAGCGTTCAATACCGCCGTCGAACACCTCGTGAACAGGTTGACCGCGGGATTGGCCCGCCATCACGGCCAGTACGGCGTGCTGGCCACCACTTGGCCGATCGGTAGCATGGTGCTGTGGACGGTCGTGTTGTTGGGCGCCTGCCTGATTTTCTACTATCTCTAGAGCGTTCGCGGTCCGGGTGACGTCAATCCCGGCCCCGCGTTATGCTTTGACCCGAGGACCGGCCGCGCCCGTGCTGGCGTCCACCATCGGTTGGCCCGACTTCCTTTCCGTCCAGGGCCGTTCATTGTGAAAACCTCGCCCAGCCTGTGTGAGGATCTGATTCGGCGAACCTGGCTGCTGGTCAGTCTGACCGTGCTGGCCTTCGGCTTGGCTATGTATGTCCTGATTCTCTCGCCGTTGTTCGACCGGCTGGCGGCCAGCGAGCTGCGCCAGGGCGCCGAGATCGCCGGCGAGCGCGTCGAACTGCTGTTCGAAGACATCGAGCGGATGATCGACACCGCCCGCCGCTGGGGCTTGCGGGAACAGTTCACCCTGGACGACCTGCACAGTTTCGACCGTTTGTTCGAACCGTTTGTCGCCAGCCAGCCCCGCGTGACTTCGCTGCTGTTCGCCGACGAGCGTGGCCGGGAATTCCTGCTGCTCAAAATGCCGAACGGCGAATGGCGCAACCGGGTCAGCGATCCACAGCGCTGGGGCCAACGTCAGCAGATCTTTTCCTGGCGCGACAACCCGCCGCCGCTGACCGAGGGTGAGTGGCAGGAACGCGATTACGACGCTCGTCGCCGTCCCTGGTATCAGGGCGCGCTGGCGCTGACGCAGGATGGCGAGCTGCATTGGACCGAGCCCTATCAGTTTTTCACCACCCGCGAGCCGGGTATCACTGTCTCGACCCACTGGCACGATCCCCATACTGGCCAGTTGTGGGTGCTGGCCCTGGACGTGAAGTTGTTCGACCTGTCGCGTTTCACCCAGTCGGTCAACACCAGCGCCAACGGCCAGGTGGCGATCATGACGCCCGACAGTCGCCTGCTCGGCCTACCGCGGCATCCCCGTTTCGAGAACGACGAACAGATCCGCGCCAGCGTCCTGAAAACCGCCGCCGAGAACGACCTGCCGCAGCTGGCTGGGGCGTTCGAGCAGTGGCGAGTCGATGGCCAGCCGACGGAGAACGTGCTGTTCTTCGTTGCCGCCGGCGCGCGGTGGCTCGGCTTCTTCCTGCCGGTCCGCTTCGGTAACCGGCAACTGCTGGTGGTCACCATCGCGCCGCGCCGCGATTTCGTGCCGATCGGCGCCGCCGACGCGCTGGCGCTGGCGGCATTGTTCGTTGCTCTGCTGCTGGTGACGTTTCTGTTGTCGCGCCGCGTCGCCCGGCGGGTGGCGCGGCCGGTCGAGATGTTGATGGGCGCCAGCGCGCGCATCGGTCGCCTGGATCTGGATCGACCGGTGGCGTTCGCGCCCTCCTGGCGGGAAATCGACGCGCTGTTCGGGGCGCAGGAAGAGATGCGGCAGATGCTGCTGGCCAGCCGCCGCGACCTGGAAGGCAAGGTGACGGTGCGGACCCGCGAGCTGGCCGACCAGATCGCCCTGTTGGAAGCATTGGTGGACAATATTCCCAACCCGATCTTCTACAAGGGGCCGGACAGTCGTTTTCTGGGCTGCAATCACGCCTACGAAACCGCGTTCGCCACCTCGCGCCAGTCCCTGGTCGGCCGCCGGGTGCTGGATCTTAAGTACCTTGCGGATGAAGACCGTCGGCTCTACCAGCGGGAAGACGAAACAGTGATTCGCGTGGCGGGACGGAGCATGCGGGAAACCGTCATCGTTTTCGCCGATGGCCGGCCGCATCATACCTTGTACGCGGTCAGCGGCTTTCGCAATCCGGACGGTTCGCCGGGTGGCCTGGTGGGAGTGATCGTGGACATCAGTCCGCTCAAGCAGGCCGAGGCGGCATTGCGTAAGGCCAAAGAGCAGGCCGAGGCGGCCACCCAGACCAAGAGCATGTTTCTGGCCAACATGTCCCATGAAATCCGCACGCCGATGAACGCCATCATCGGCATGGCGCATCTTTGCCTGCGGACCGAACTGAGTGCCAAACAACGCGATTACGTGCAAAAAATCCACAATGCCAGCCTCTCGCTGCTGGGGATCATCAACGACATCCTCGATTTCTCCAAGATCGAGGCCGGCAAGTTGGCGCTGGAAACCATCGGTTTTACCCTCGACGAGGTGCTCGGCGCGGTCTCGACCATGGTGGCTCCCAAGGCTCACGACAGGGGATTGGAGTTACTGTTCCACGTGCCTGGCAATATCCCTCAACGCTTGGTGGGCGACCCCTTGCGGTTGGGGCAGATTCTGATCAACCTGCTCAACAATGCCATCAAGTTCACCGAGCATGGACAGATCGGCGTGACGGTTCGGCTTCTGGAGCAGGCCGGTAACCAGGTTCGGTTGCGCTTCGAGGTGCGCGACACCGGCATCGGCATGAACCCCGAACAAAGCGCCCGGCTCTTCCAAGCTTTCACCCAGGTCGACGGTTCGATCACCCGCAAGTACGGCGGCACCGGTCTGGGTTTGACCATTTGCAAGCGATTGGTGGAGCTGATGGGTGGCGCCATTGGGGTGGAGTCGGTGCCGGGTGCCGGCAGCATTTTCACCTTCACGGCGCGCTTCGACCTCGGCGAGACCGCCTGGAGCGCGCGGCGAGCGTTGCCGGCGATCTTCGAGGGTATGCGGACCCTGGTGGTGGACGATAACGCGGCGGCTCGGGAGATTCTGGGCGAGGCGTTGCGCGGCGCTACCCTGCGGGTGGAGACCTTGGCGAGCGGCGGCGAAGCCATCGCCGCGTTACGGCAAGCCGACACCGACGATCCCTATCGACTCGTTTTCGTGGACTGGAAAATGCCGGAAATGGATGGCATCGAGGTCATCCGGCGGATCAAACGCGACTCCACCCTGACGCATCCACCGCGAGTGCTGATGCTGACCGCCTTCGGGCATGAGGAACTGCGGGTCCAAGCCGAGGCGGCGGGCGCGGACGATTTTCTGGTCAAGCCGCTGAATACTTCGTTGTTATTGGAGACTTTGCTGGCCCTGTTCGCGCCGCGGGTGGCGACCGGCACGCCGTCCCCACGCGAGGAATCGGACGCACGACGTTTTCGGCTGGATGGTGCCCGCATCCTGCTGGCCGAGGACAATGACGTCAACCGGCAGATCGCCGTCGAACTGCTGCACGATGCCGATGCCCGAGTCACGGTGGTCAACGATGGTCAGGAGGCGGTGGAACAGGTGCTGGCCAGCTTGGACGGCGAGCCTTACGATCTGATCCTGATGGATTTGCAGATGCCCCAGATGGACGGTTATCAGGCCACTCGCCGGTTGCGCGCTGACGAGCGCTTCCGCGAGTTGCCGATCATCGCCATGACCGCCCACGCGCTGATCGAGGAGCGACAGCGTTGTCTGGATGCCGGCATGAACGACCACATCGCCAAACCGATCGAGCCGGAGGTGATGTTTCGCACCCTGCTGCGTTGGCTCGGACGCAAGGCGTCGGCACCCGTCGTGGAAAATCCCGTGCCCGTAAGGAGCGCCGCAAGGACCGCCGAGGAGGAAACCGCGCTGCCGGTGGTGGCCGGGCTGGATACCGTCAGCGGACTGCGGCGATCGGGCGGTAAGCCTCGACTGTACCGCGAGCTGCTCGGCAAGTACCTGGACGGTCAGGGCGACGCGCCGGCCCGGGTCCGCGCGGCGCTGGCGGCCAGCGACCGGGAAACGGCGGATCGGCTGGCACATACGCTCAAGGGCGTATCCGGCACCATCGGCGCGGAAACGGTGCAAGCATCGGCCGCCGCGCTGGAGCAGGCGATCCGAAACGACGCCGCGCCAGGGGATGTCGAAAGGTTGTTGCGGGAAACCGAACGGACCATGACCGCCCTGCTGGAACCACTGCGGGCCGCGCTGGCGCATCCCGTGGCTGAGCCGGGCACTCGGGCGGAGGCGACCGCGATGCCACGGGACTACGATCAAGCCCGGACGCTGCTTGTCGGCCTGGAAACTCTGCTGCGCAACGACGACGCCGAAGCGGTGGAGTACCTGCGCGAGCACCGGGCGCGGCTGCGAGCCTGCTTGCCACCGGCGTCGTTCCGGGCCATGGAACAGGCCATCCTCAACTATGCCTTCGACGAGGCGCTGACCCAGTTGCGGACGATGGTGGCGTCGCTCGAAGCATCCGCTCGACCCGCGAGGACCTCATGAGTGACCACAGCCTCTACTCGGAACGCCAAACCATTCTGGTGGTGGACGACACGCCGGACAACATTACTCTGCTGAGCGCCTTGCTCAAGGATCGCTACAAGGTCCGGGCGGCCAATAACGGCGAGCGTGCCTTGGCCATCGCTGCCAGCCAGCCACGGCCCGATCTGATCCTGCTGGACATCATGATGCCAGGCATGGATGGTTACGAAGTCTGCGAGCGGCTCAAGGTCAATCCCCACACCGCCGACATTCCGGTCATCTTCCTCACCGCCAAGGTCCAAGTGGAAGACGAGGAACACGGCCTACGCTTGGGTGCGGTGGACTACATCACCAAACCGATCAGCCCACCGATCGTGTTGGCCCGGGTCGAAACGCATCTGACGCTGAAACGCGCCCGGCAATTCCTGCAAGACCGCAACGCTTATCTGGAGGCGGAGGTGTGGCGCCGCAGTCGCGAGGTGATGGCGATTCAGGAAGTCACCATCATGGCGATGGCTTCGCTGGCGGAAACCCGCGACAACGCCACCGGCAACCACATCCGCCGCACCCAGCACTATGTCCGGGTGCTGGCCCAGCATCTTCGCCATCACCCCCGCTTCGCCGCCGCCCTGAACGACGAAACCATCGAACTGCTGTTCAAGTCAGCGCCGTTGCACGATATCGGCAAGGTGGGGATTCCCGACCGAATCCTGCTCAAGCCGGGCCGATTGACCCCGGACGAATTCGAGATCATGAAGACCCATGCCGCATTGGGGCGCGATGCCATCGCGGCCGCCGAGCGGTGTCTCGACACCCCCGATTCCTTCCTGCGCTTCGCTCGGGAAATCGCCTATTCCCATCAGGAAAAATGGGACGGCAGCGGCTATCCCGAAGGGTTGTGGGGCGAACAGATTCCGTTGTCGGCGCGGTTGATGGCGGTGGCCGACGTGTACGATGCCTTGATCAGCCGGCGGATCTACAAACCGGCCCTGCCGCACGAACAGGCGGTGGCGATGATCCAAGAGGGCCGGGACCAGCATTTCGACCCGGACATCGTCGATGCCTTTCTGGAATGCGCCGAGCAGTTCCGAAGCATCGCGGCGCGATTCGCCGACGACGAGCAAGTCTGGCGGCACACCCTGGAGCAGGTGGAAACCGCGCTGAGCGACGAGACCATCGTGCTGGGCGGCGACACTGGAGCGAGATGAGCGCAACGCCGGCCCGCGTCGCTTCTCCCCATCGCGGCCGGCGTTCCGCCCGGTCCCATCCCCTTCCGGCCCGCGGGCATTCGGGATAGCGCCGCTGGCTTCAATGACCATGCCGATGGTGCGCATCGGGAAAGTGTGGGTGGGTATGGGTGATGGGTTCGTGTCGATGGCGGTGACAGTGACGACCGGCCGGTGACCAGGATTCGTCGTGCGCGTGCCGATGATGCTCATCGTGGGTGTGCTCATGCTCGTGTTCGAGCGCTTCATGGCGATGCGGGTGGCTGTGCCGTTCGGTCAGATGCAGCCAGATGCCGATGGCCATCAATGTTCCGGCGATCCAGGCCTGGATGCCGACCGATTCATGTAGCAACGGGATGGCCAGCATCGCACCGAAGAACGGCGCCACCGAAAAGTACGCGCCGGTGCGGGCGACGCCGAGCTGGCGCAGACCGATGACGAACAACACCAGACTGACACCGTAGGCGAAAAACCCCACCGCCAGGGCGCCGGCAACCGTTGACAACGACGGCCAGTTCGCGCCGAGCAGGGCCGCCATCGCCAGGTTGACGCCGCCTGCCGCCAGGCCCTTGAGCGCGGCGATCCAGGTCGCGTCGGTCAACGAAACCTTGCGGGTCAGGTTGTTATCGATGCCCCAAGCCAGGCATGCGCCGAGCACGGCCAAGGCCGGCCATACGCCAGAGAAGCTGGCATCATCCGGCCAGCTCAACACCACCGCGCCAGCGACGATGGCGGCCATGCCCAGCGCGATGTGGCGATCGAAATTTTCCCGGAACGCGAACCAGGCCAGCAGCGTGGTGAATACGCCTTCGGCATTGAGCAACAATGACGCACCCGTTGCCGGCATCCCGGTCAGACCGAGCATCAACAGTACCGGTCCCACTATCCCGCCGGCGGTAATCGCGCCGGTCAACCACAGCCATTCGCTTGGCGACAAAACAGGCTTGGGCACATGGCGCAACCAACGGTAGCCGCTCAGCCCCAAACCCGAGCCGAGATAGAGCAGTCCGGCCAGCAACCACGGATCAACGCTGGCCAGTAAGCTTTTGGCAAGCGGCGTGCTCGCGCCGAACAACAGCGCCGCTCCCAGCGCCGCCAGGACGCCGGGGTAATGGAGTATGGGTCTTCCTTCCAGCATGATGAAACACCAGTGCAATTTACCGGGAGGCAATTACCGATATCGCAAGTACGAATACCCCAGCCGATGGCGATAAAGAGCCGCTACCGGTCGACCGGTAAACCCGGCTATAACTCGACTTGAGTGCCCAATTCCACCACCCGGTTGTACGGGATGCGAAAGAAATCCATGGGGCGAGTGGCGGCGCGGAACATGTTGGCGAATAGCCTTTCCCGCCACAGCGCCATCCCGGCGCGATCCGTGGGAATAAGCGTCGCGCGTCCCAGGAAGAAGGTGGTGTCCATCATCTCGAAGCTGAGCCCATACGGCTCGCAAAGCGCCAGGGCATGTGGTAGGTCGGGATCTTCGGTGAAGCCGTAGCGAATGATGATCCGATAGGTGTTGGACCCCAAACAATGCACGGTCACCCGATCTCGATCTTCCACACGCGGAATCTCCTCCGTCACCACGGTTAGCAACACCAGACGTTCATGCACCACCTTGTTGTGCTTCATGTTGTGCAATAGGGCGTTCGGTACGCCATCGGGGGTGCTGGTCAGAAACACCGCCGTGCCCGGCACGCGCGGGGTGGACCCGTGTGTCAGGCTTTGCAGGAATAAATCCAGCGGCATGGCGTTCTCGCGTAGCCGTCGATCCAACAGTGCCCGCCCGTCCTTCCAGGTGACCATCAGAGTGAAAATGACCGCTCCGATCAGCAGGGCGATCCAGCCGCCATGCCCGATCTTGAGCGCGTTGGCGGAGAAGAACGCCAGATCCACCAGGAGGAAAAATACGATACCCAAGCCCAGCTTGAACCCGTTCCAGCCCCAGGCCCGCCGCGCCAGCACCAGCACCAACAGCGTGGTGATCACCATGGTGATCGTCACCGCGATACCGTAGGCGGCCGCCAGATTGGACGAGGATTCGAAACCCAGCACCAGTGCCAGCACCCCGATCAGCAAGCCCCAGTTGGCGCTGGGAAGGTAAATCTGGCCGATTTCGCTTGCGGAGGTATGCCGGATCTCGATGTGCGGACAGAAACCGAGTTGCACCGCCTGCCGGGTCATGGAAAACACCCCGGAAATCACCGCTTGCGAGG
>WBZT01001052.1_pt1 | contig 20992 bp, 18 predicted proteins | sample 5204241 | NCBI WGS metagenome assembly WBZT01 (sample SAMN12344358, study PRJNA552823) | activated sludge metagenome | biome: Activated sludge suspended growth; feature: Nitrification reactor; material: Wastewater; isolation source: activated sludge from nitrification reactor of wastewater...
TCTCTGGATTGCGCCTCCACAGCCGGCTCGGTCAGCACCTCAGCACCATCCAGGCGGTTACGCGCGCCACTGATAGTGAAGCCTTGCTCATAAAGCAATTCACGGATTTTTCGGATCAACAGCACTTCGTGGTGCTGATAGTAACGACGGTTACCACGACGCTTAACAGGCTTGAGCTGTGTGAATTCCTGCTCCCAATAACGCAGCACATGAGGCTTTACGCCACATAAATCGCTCACCTCGCCAATCGTGAAATAGCGTTTGGCGGGAATCGGCGGTAATTGATTGACAGTTTGTTCAGCCATGTTTAATCGTCAGTTATTGTTAAAGTCAAACTCCAACTGCTAAAACTACTTGTTTGCGTAATGCTCTTCCACTTTGCTTTTCAGCTTCTGGCTGGCGTGAAACGTCACTACGCGGCGTGCAGTGATAGGAATCTCTTCACCAGTTTTGGGATTACGCCCAGGACGCTCCGATTTGGTACGCAATTCAAAATTACCGAAGCCGGACAGTTTAACGCTATCCCCGGACTCCAGTGCGATACGCACCTCTTCAAAAAACGCCTCCACCATATCTTTTGCCTCGCGTTTGTTCAACCCTACTTGCTCGAACAGCAAGTCAGCCAAATCCGCTTTTGTGAGTGTCATAATCCCCCCAACTACCGTTAAATCTATGCTGAGTCTCAGCTTCTGGTTTTAAATTTTAGTGTGCAACGCTTAACTTCTTAGCTGTGCGCCAAATTGCGCTTGCAGCAAATTAAGCAAATTATCCATCACAACATCTGCATCCGCATCTTGCATGGTTTTATCAGTATCTTGCATAAGTACAAGAAAAGCAAGGCTTTTTTTGTTTTCCTCGACGCCTTTGCCTTGATAAACATCGAACAATTGCACTTCTTGCAACAGTGATATCTTAGCTACCTTAACCGCCTGCACAATAGCCTGTACGGGTAGGTTAGCATCTACCACCACGGCCACATCCCTACGCACCGCCGGAAATTTCGGCACCTCCCGATAGCGAGCTACTTCGGTTTGCAGCAGCGCCTGCACGTCTAACTCAAACAGGAAAGTGTTCTTGGCAAAATCCAGTTTTTGCTGCCATTTCGGGTGCAGCTTACCCAACCAGCCGATATGATTACCACACAGATAAACGCCCGCAGACTGGCCTGGATGTAAGGCGGGATGCGCCTCTGCGCGATATTCTGCCATATTGCTTGTGAGCGCATCCACGGTCGCTTTCACATCATAGAAATCCGCTTGCCTGGCTTTTTCCGCCCATTGCTCCGGCAGCACATCGCCATAGAACACGCCGGAGATTTTGGTTTTTTCCACATACGCACCAGAAGCCGCATGGTAGCTTGCTCCCAGCTCAAACAGCGTCACGCGTTCTTGCTTGCGATTGAGGTTGTAACTCAAGGCATCCAGCAGCCCGCCCCACAAGCCGGTACGCATCACGCCTAGGTTGCTGGCAATCGGGTTTTTCAGCGCGATTGGCGTATCATTCGCCATCAAATCACGCTCCCAGGCGGCATCCACAAAGCTGTAGGTAATCGCCTCCCGATAACCGTGCGACACCAGCACATTGCGCAACCAGCCTGCGTTGCGGCTGGTTTCCGAGGCAGGCAGCATGCGCATATCGGCCACAGGCGCTAATGCGGGCAAATGCTCATAGCCATACAGACGTGCAATTTCTTCGATCAAATCCTCTTCGCGCGCAATATCAAAGCGGTAGCTTGGCGCTTGCACGGTATAAACGCCGTCTTTCTCCTGCGTCTGAAAACCAAGCTGAGCCAGCAATTTGGAAACTTCGGCTTGCGGAATCTGCATGCCCATCACATCGCACAGGCGGCTGTAGCGCAATGTCACCGCATGCCGGGCTGGCAATGTGCCCACGGCTTGCGTCACAGACCCGGCCTTGCCGCCACAGATCTCGACAATCAAGGCAGAAGCTCGCTCCAGCGCGTTTTGCGTATTGCCAAAATCCACGCCGCGCTCAAAGCGGTACGATGAATCCGTGCTTAAGCCCAATCGGCGCGCCTTTCCGGCCATCACATCAGGCGTGAAAAATGCACTTTCCAAAAAGATATTCGTTGTGTTGTCCGTTACGGAACTGGGCTCGCCGCCCATGATGCCCGCCAGCGCCACAGCGCCACTGTTATCGGCAATCACCAAATCATCGGGCTTGAGATTGATTTTGGTGCCATTGAGCAGCTTCAATGCCTCGCCAGCCTTGGCGAAACGCACTTGAATACCGCCGGAAAGTTTATGTAAATCAAAAGCATGCATCGGCTGCCCAAGCTCCAGCAGCACGTAGTTGGTCACGTCCACAATCGCGCTGATGCTGCGAATGCCGCTACGCTCCAGCCGCTGCTTCATCCAGTCAGGCGTTGCGGCTTTGGCGTTCACACTTTCGATCACGCGACCGTAATACGCCGGACATGCTTCTGCAGCCTGTACATTCACGGCAACACTGGCCTGGGAACCAATATCCATGCGGCTTCCAGCGGGGGTGTTTAAAGGCACGCCAGTCATTGCGGCCACATCGCGCGCAACGCCCAGGACGCTCAAACAATCCGCACGATTGGGCGTAAGCTTGAGCGTGAACAAAGTATCGTTCAAGTCAAAATATTCACGTATATCCTGCCCAGTCGGCGCATCGTTCGGCAATTCCAGTAAACCACTCGCCTCAGCAGCCAAACCCAACTCTTTGGCAGAACACATCATGCCAAACGATTCGACTCCACGTACTTTGGCCTGCTTAATAGAAATTCCAGGAAGCTCTGCACCCACCAAGGCGCAAGGCGCTTTCAAGCCTGCACGGGCATTAGCCGCGCCGCACACGATTTGCAGCACTTCACCACCAATATTGACCTTGCACACCTGCAAACGGTCGGCATCCGGATGCTTGCTTGCTTCCAGTATTTCTGCAATCACCACGCGGCTAAAAGCCACACCTGCAGGCTGCTGCTCTTCCACCTCCAACCCCGCCATGGTCATAGCATGACCGAGTTCATCCGTGTTTAACGTCGGATTAACAAACGTACGTAACCAGTTTTCTGAAAATTGCATCTTGATTACCTGCCCTATTTCACAAACTGCTGCAAAAAGCGCAGGTCATTGTTAAAGAAATGGCGCAAATCGTTGACGCCATAGCGCAGCATGGCTAGGCGCTCCACCCCCAAGCCAAAGGCGAAGCCACGGTATTTCTCGCTATCGATATTCACGTGCTTGAATACTTCCGGATGCACCATGCCACAGCCACCAATCTCCAGCCAGCCACCGTTCCAGCTCATATCCATCTCGGCGGACGGCTCGGTGAACGGGAAAAACGAAGGGCGGAAACGCACGGTCAAATCTTCCCGTTCAAAGAATTTCTGCAGGAAATCCTGCACCACACCTTTCAGATTGGCAAAGCTGATATCTTCATCCACCCACAAGCCTTCCACCTGATGGAACATCGGCGAGTGCGTTGCATCAGAGTCAACGCGATACACCCGTCCAGGCGCGATAATCTTGAGCGGCGGAGTATTCTCTTCCATGTAGTGAATCTGCACAGGCGATGTATGGGTGCGCAGTACATGCTTCTCATCGATGTAGAAGGTATCATGCATCGCGCGTGCCGGATGGTTTTCTGGAATATTCAGTGCAGTAAAATTATAGAAATCGCTTTCGATTTCCGGGCCGGTTGCCACTTCAAAACCAATCGAATGAAACAGTTGCTCGATGCGCTGCAGCGTCAGCGTGACGGGATGCAAACCTCCTTGGGACTGCGCACGCGCAGGCAATGTGACATCTATCGATTCATTTGCCAATTGTGCGGCTTGCGCTGCATTTAAAATCGCTTCGCGGCGCGCTGTCAGTGCCGCCTCCACACTCTGCTTGACTACATTGATGGCCGCACCCGCCGCCGGACGATCCTCCGCGCTGAGCTTGCCCAAGCCCTTCAAGGCGTCGGTCAGCACACCGGTTTTACCGAGGTATTTGGCTTTGGCATTCTCCAAAGCCGGCATATCCGCGCACGCGGCAAAATCAGTTTGTGCTTCCGTAATCAGATGTTCAAGGTTCATGACGTTATTTTAGCTGAATTTCCGTTCTAACTATTTGAAAAATTAGCAACTATTAACCAACAGCCATAAAAAAAGAGGCCGTAGCCTCTTTTTTTAATTTTGTTGCTTAAGCTGCGAGGCTAGCTTTGGCAGATTCTGCCAATTGAGCAAAAGCTGCTTTGTCAAACACAGCCATATCAGCCAACACTTTACGATCCACCTCAATCGCTGCCTTTTTCAGGCCGTTCATGAAGCGGCTATATGTCAAACCACACTCGCGGGAAGCTGCGTTGATACGCGCGATCCACAATGCACGGAACTGACGTTTTTTCTGGCGACGGTCACGATAAGCGTATTGACCGGCTTTCATCACCGCCTCTTTGGCAACGCGGTAAACGTTTTTACGACGGCCGCGGTAGCCTTTGGCTTGGTTTAAAACTTTCTTATGTCTTGCGCGCGCCTGCACGCCACGTTTTACTCTTGGCATTTATTCTCTCCTTATTGTGTTGGCATCATCGCACGAACGCGTTTTACATCGGTCGCAGAGATAATCGCTGTACCGCGCAATTTACGTTTTTGCTTGGTGGTTTTTTTGGTGAGAATATGGCGCAAGTGAGAGTGTGTACGCTTCACTTTGCCGTTACCCAAGAACTTGAAGCGCTTTTTGGCACTGCTCTTTGTTTTCATTTTTGGCATTTTAGTCTCCTTAGAGGTTGATTAAGAGTGCTTAGGCAGCCAATTTAGCCATATCACTCAAAAAACTTAATTATTCTGTTCTTGCCTCGACTGATTTTTCAGCGTCAGCCGGTTTTGCTTTTTTTACCGCAACTTTTTTCTGCGGCGCCAGCACCATCACCATCTGGCGGCCTTCCATCTTGGGAAACTGCTCCACCACGGCGTGCTCAATCAAATCCGCTTCAATTCGCTTCAGCAAAGCCAGGCCAAACTCCTGATGCGTAATCTCGCGGCCCCTGAAACGTAATGTAATCTTGGCCTTATCCCCATCCCCCAGAAAACGTATGATATTACGCAGCTTGATATTGTAGTCACCGTCATCGGTGCCTGGGCGAAACTTCACTTCCTTGATCTGCACCTGTTTCTGTTTAAGCTTCTGCTCGTGCAAACGCTTGCTTTCAGCGTACTTGAACTTACCATAATCCATCAGCCTGCAAACAGGCGGGGCAGCGTTTGGTGCAATCTCTACAATATCAATGTCCGCTTCTTCGGCATGGGCAAACGCCTCCTTCAAACTCATAATGCCTAGCGGCTCCCCATCAACCCCAATCAAGCGCACCTGCGGCGCGGTAATGTCGGAGTTAATACGCGTTTCTTTTTCCTGAGCGATGTTCAGTACCTCTCACATTAACAATAAAATAAGCCGCGCCACCAAAACGAGTTATTGTTTGGCTGCGATGTCCGCTTTGACGCGCTGTACAAACGCTTCCAGCGGCATTGCGCCCAAATCTTCACCTTTTCTGGTTCGCACGGCCACTTGCCCTGCTTGCATCTCCTTATCGCCAACAACGGCAAGATAAGGCATCTTCTGCAGGCTATGTTCGCGTATTTTATAGGTAATCTTCTCATTTCTCAAGTCAAAATCGCATCGAATACCATTTTTCTTCAAACTTTCAATCACTTGTAGCACATATGCCGATTGACCTTCAGAAATATTCAACACCATCACCTGTACAGGCGCCAGCCAGACCGGCATCGCACCCGCAAAATTCTCAATCAAAATACCTAAAAAACGCTCCATCGAGCCGACGATGGCGCGGTGCAACATGATAGGGCGCTGGCGAGAATTATCTTCCGCCACATACTCTGCCCCCAAGCGCTCTGGCAAGTTCGGGTCGAGCTGTATCGTGCCACATTGCCACATCCGGCCTAAACTGTCTTTGAGCGTAAACTCGATTTTCGGCCCGTAGAATGCACCTTCACCTGGCTGCAGTTCATATTCCAGCCCATTGGCTTTAATGGCGTTCGCCAAAGCAGCTTCGGCCATATCCCACGCCTCTTCGGTGCCCACGCGCTTTTCCGGGCGGGTGGAGAGCTTGACGATGACATCGCTAAAGCCGAAATCCTTGTAAACCTCGTACAACATCTTGATGAAGGTCGCAACTTCCGCTTCCACCTGATTTTCGGCACAGAAAATATGCGCGTCATCCTGCGTAAAGCCGCGCACACGCATCAGGCCATGCAGGGAGCCGGATGGCTCATTGCGGTGACAGGAGCCGAACTCGGCTAGTCGCAATGGCAAATCGCGGTAGCTATGCAAGCTACTATTAAAAATCTGGATATGCCCCGGGCAATTCATCGGCTTCACTGCGTAATCGCGGTTTTCCGATTTAGTGGTGAACATATTGTCGCGATAGTTCTGCCAATGGCCTGACTTTTCCCACAAGGTCTTATCCAGCACGGTCGGGGTGCGCACTTCCTGATAATCGTATTCACGAAACTTCTGGCGCATGTACTGCTCGACCTCTTGCCAGATCACCCAGCCGCGCGGGTGCCAGAACACCATACCCGGCGCGTCGTCTTGCATGTGGAAGAAATCCAGTTGCTTGCCCAAGCGCCTGTGGTCACGCTTCTCGGCCTCTTCCAGCATGTGCAGGTAAGCGTCCAGTTCTTCCTTATTGCGCCAAGCAGTGCCGTAAACGCGCTGCAACATCTCGTTATTGCTGTCTCCGCGCCAGTATGCGCCCGCCAGCTTCATCAACTTGAACGCCTTGAGCTTGCCGGTATTTGGCACATGCGGGCCGCGGCAGAGGTCAGTGAAGTTGCCTTCTGTGTAAAGTGAAACCTCTTCACCCGCCGGAATGCTGGCGATAATTTCCGCTTTATAATGCTCGCCAATGCTTTTGAAATACGCCACCGCCTCGTCGCGCGGCATGACTTTGCGGGTCACCGGCTCGTCTTTCTTCGCCAGCTCTACCATCTTTTTCTCGATCGCCTCCAAGTCCTCAGGGGTGAACGGGCGTTTGTAGCTGAAATCGTAGTAAAAGCCGTTTTCGATGACCGGGCCGATAGTCACTTGCGCATCCGGGAACAACTCCTTGACTGCATAGGCCAGCAAGTGCGCGGTGGAATGGCGAATGATCTCCAGTCCCTCTTCACTTTTGTCCGTGATGATGGCCAGATCACTATCGGCATCAATCACATAGCTGGTGTCCACTACTTTGCCATTCACTTTGCCCGCCAGCGCCGCCTTGGCCAAGCCCGTACCGATATTCAATGCAACATCGGCAACACTTACCGGCACATCGAACTTGCGCTCGGAACCATCGGGCAGGCGAATGACTGGCATAAATACAAATCCTTAAGGCAATGACGTTTCTAAAAACAATAATAGCCGCACGCGGCTATTCTCAAGCCTCGCATTTTACCATAAGCCGGCCTGTGTCAGTAAAATGCGAAGTTGATCTGCTCGGCTTGCTATGACAGCGCTGTCAAGGCTAGAATTGGCAGTATGAAAATTATCAATTTGAGTGACTTTTCCACTCAATGGAACTGGCTGGCAGGTGAATACAAAGACACCGATCTGACATGGGAGCATGTTTCCACACAAATCATCCATCTACCGCACTGGCTGCCCAAACGTCAATCACTACAACGATTCGGCGCAGCTTGGCAGGCCGTACGATTAGCCAATGTCGCGCAAGGTTTACTGGTATCCCATGGCCCCAGACCTGCCTTTTACAGCAGCGCCATCGCATCGTTGCGCAACAGACACCTTCCGCATCTGGTGTATTCTTTCAACTTCACCGAACTGCCCAAAGGCATGCAGCATAAGTTAATGGTCAAGGCCTACCAGCAGCCACAACGGTTTGTTACTTATTCGACAGCAGAAAAACAACTCTACGCGCAGCACTTCGATATCCCTATCGAGCGCATCGATATGATTCACTGGTCTGTTCATCGCCCTTTACCAGACTTTGAAAGTGCGCCGGCTATAGAAGGAGATTACATTTGCGCCCTCGGCAGCCAGGGGCGAGATTTTGCAACGCTGTTTGCGGCGATGCGCCTATTGCCCGGCGTACAGCTCGTCGTGGTGACACATCCGCAATACCTTGTCGGCTTATCTCCTCCTAACAATGTACGTATACTGACTAACATTCCACTCAAGCAAGCGCATAACATTTTGCTGCACAGTCGCCTGATGGTTGTGCCCTTGCGCGACAATGAAGTGCCTTGTGGCCACGTTACTATCGTATCGGGAATGTTTTTCAGCAAACCCATGGTCATAACCAACTCACGCGGGGTGCATGACTATATTGAAAATGGCAAAACGGGACTGTTTTGTGAGGCTGGGAATGCTGCGGACATGGCAGCAAAAATAGAATCCCTGCTATCTGACGAATCCCTGTCATCTTCTATGGCAAATCACAGTTTACGTTTTGCCGAAGCACACTGCACAGAAAAAACCGTGTTAAATTACTTCAACCGATTTCTAAGCGAGCTTACTACGCGGTAAACCCTGCCCCATGACCACACAGCAAAACAACCCATCCCCAACCATCGGCATCGTGATGGCCACCTATAACGGCGAACGATACCTTCGCGCCCAGGTTGAATCTCTGCAACAACAAACTTATCCGCATTGGCACCTGTATATCCGTGATGACGGCTCTAAAGACGGCACCATAGCGCTTGCCCAAACGCTATGTCAGGAAGACCCCAGAATCACTTTGGTACAAGATGGATTGGGCAATCTGGGCTTTAACCGGAATTTTTACCAACTGCTGGCTTACACCAAAGAAGAGTACATCGCCTTTTGCGACCAGGATGACGTCTGGATAACTACCAAACTAGAAAAATCGCTAAAACTTTTGCAGTCAATCGAAACGCCTGAGAAAAAGCCCGCGTTGGTACACACGGATGCAGAACTTGTAGACTCCAACCTTAATCCGATTAAAGCCAGATTCATTGGAAAGCGTGGCAACAAAAAAGGAATCAACGGAATACTGTTTGCCAATTCGGTGCAAGGGGCGTCAACAATGATTAACCGCAGCCTCGCCAATCTTGCCATCCCCATCCAGCCAAGAATGCCGTTCGATTTCCACCTCGCCTTGATTACCAGCATTACCGGTACCCGAGCATTCATTGACGAACCTCTCGCCAAATACCGCCAGCATGATAACAACGCCATTGGTGCGCTTGCAAAGAAAGCAGCCAGCGACGCTCCCGCAGCCCCTCAACCTGCATACACTGCCAGCTTTCTGGCCGGCGTCGGCGTATACCAACATCTAAAACAGGAACTGAGTTCGCTCAAGCCGGCATCCGAAAAAACAGTCCGTAGTTTACGCGAATATTGCTACCTTTTCGAAGGCAAGAACCGCTTCAGAAAGCTGTTTATTTACTTTAAAAACAGGTATCCCTTCTCGAGAAAAAAAGACACCCTGTTGTTATTACGAGCACTTTTGTTCAACCAAAACCTGCAAGACATATGGACCAAGCATAGCGGCGTAAAGCCAAACTAGCTATTGTTTTAGAATTAGCCGATCAAGCAGCCTCAAACGCCTCACACAACTGGCTGAGCAACTGGCCTGCGATCGGATAGATTTCCGCTTTATCGTGTGGGCTGTCGTCATCCGTGCCGGCAACTACAAAACTCATGGTGACCTTATCCAGATTCTCCCTGAATTCGCTCCAGTGCTCGCTTTCAGCATCAGCAATCAGGCGAAATTTATTGAATCCGCTGTCAATAATCTCAACCAACTCGGCGTCATTCACCCCTGCAAACAGTGTCTTTGCAATCACGACTTGCGCATCTTCAAACGCCGGATCAATCTCTTCCTGCGCAAGCGGCATGGTTAGGAATGCGTATGCCAGCAACGCATAGGCGTGATACACGCTTAGCATGTCGAAATTCTCGGCGCGCTCCTGTGCCGGGTTGCGCTCAGCCGCCTGTATCGCCTTGACTGTCAACAAACTGGCCAAATAATGCGCAGCGTCCAGTGCATCGTAATCGTCCAGATTAGCGCTGGGCCGGTGCCCGTCGTTGTAGTTTTCGGCCAGACAAGTGCCGTGCAGTAAGCGCAGGCGTTGTGAAAAGGTCATTTCTTGCATGTAATTTCCAATATTTCTAATGAAGTTTTAAGTCAATCCGGTAACGGTAACGCTTCCAGCTGCGATTGTAAATCCAGCCACTGCATTTCCAATATTTCGATTTCCTGGTTCACGCCCGCCAGACGCTTTAACAGTGCCTGCAATTCCTCGCGTTGTTGCGGCTCGTATAAGCTATTATCGACGACACGCGCATCCAGCGTGCTTTTTTCAGCTTGTAGTTTTGCCAGCTGCGCCTCGGCAGCCTCAATCGCCTTAATCACCGGGCGCCGCGCAGCAATGCGCGCTTGCCTGTCTGCCTTGTTCTGTGCATAAGAGAATGCCCTGGAAGGCGCATCCTGCTTGGCTTGCAGGGCATCTGTTTTAAGCTGGGTTTTCTGTTGTGCAAGCCATTGCTTATAGTCTTCCAGATCGCCATCGAACTCGCGCACCTGCCTGTCCGCCACCAGCAAAAACTGGTCGCAAGTCGCGCGCAACATGGCTCGGTCGTGCGACACCATAATGACGCCGCCGGTAAAATCCTGTAGCGCAAAACTCAGTGCATCGCGCATGTCCAGGTCGAGGTGGTTGGTCGGCTCATCGAGCAGCAGCAAGTTAGGCTGCTGCCAAATCAGCAGAGCCAAGGCGAGGCGCGATTTCTCTCCGCCGGAAAAATGCTCGCAGGGCGTTTTTGCCATGTCGCCGCGAAAATCAAAACCACCGAGATAATCCAGATGGTCTTGCTCACGGGTAACCGGGTCCAGCCGCTGCATGTGCTGCAAAGGCGATTCGTTCAGGCGCAATTGCTCCAGCTGGTGTTGCGCAAAATAACCAATGACCAGGTCTTTCGCATCAGTGCGCTTGCCCATGCCAGCCTTAAGCTCGCCCGCCAGTAGTTTCATTAGCGTGGATTTCCCCGCGCCATTCTTGCCCAACAATCCAATGCGTTGACCCGGGCGCACCGTTAACGCAATACCTTGCAGAATGGGCTTGTCCGCATAACCGGCGGTTACCTTATCCAGCACGGTGAGCGGATCGGGCAAGACCTTAGGCGGCCTGAAGCTAAAGCTGAACGGTGTGTCCACATGAGCTGCAGCCACACGTTCCATGCGCTCCAGTGCTTTGATACGGCTCTGTGCCTGGCGCGCCTTGGTGGCTTGCACACGGAAGCGGTCGATATAGCTTTGCAAATGCGCGACCTTACGCTGCTGCTTCTCGAACATCGCCTGCTGCAAAGCAAGCTTTTCAGCTCGCTGGCGCTCAAAATCGCTGTAGCCACCGCGATACAGCGTGATGCGTTGACGCTCGATATGAAGCACATTGTCGATAACGTTATCAAGAAAATCGCGGTCATGCGAAATCAATAGCAAAGTGCCGCGATAATCGCGTAACCAGCCTTCCAGCCAGATCACCGCGTCCAGATCCAAGTGATTAGTCGGTTCGTCCAGCAGCAGCACATCGCTGCGACACATCAGCGCGCGTGCCAAGTTCAGCCGCATGCGCCAGCCGCCAGAGAAATCTTTCACCGGGCGTGTAAAATCCGCCTGCGTAAAACCCAAACCATCCAGCAAAGTAGCCGCGCGCGATTGCGCGGCATAGCCGTCAATATCGCCCAGCTTCTGATGCAGTTCGGCAACGCGCACACCGTCGTGCGTGGCTTCTGCCGCCGCCAAGGCAATTTGCACCTGACGCAGTTCCGCGTCGCCGTCCAGCGTAAACTCAATCGCAGCCTCATCTAGCGCGGGAGTCTCTTGCGCCACATGCGCAATCACCCAGTGCGCAGGAATCTCCAGATCGCCCTGCTCTTGATGCAGTTCACCGCGCAGCAAGGCGAACAGACTGGATTTGCCGGTACCATTGGCACCGGTCAAACCGATTTTCTGTCCAGGATGTAGCTGAAACGATGCTTCAATGATGAGCGGTTTGGCACCTCGGGCGAGGCTGATGTTTTTGAACTGAATCAAGGAATTCTCGGTCTTTTGCTAAATAGTTGTCAGCGCTTGCGCACAAAAGGCGTTATTCTAGCCAAAACCAGCAGAAAACGCTGAAAGCAATTCTCGAATAAAGTAAAATCGCCGCCATTATGATAATAAAATCGTTCCGCTGGATACTCCGCTACGCCTCCATCGTCGCTCTTGTAGTGGCTGTCGTGCTGCTGGGTGTGTATCTGGCGCTACGGTTTTATCTGCTGCCGAATATCCACCAACACAAAGACGAGATTGCTACCCGCATCTCAAATGTCGCACAGCAAAAAATCACTATAGGCGACATCCGCGCCACATGGGATAAATTGCACCCTGTGATCGCCACCAGCAACATCACCATTTACGATGCCCAAAACCGCCCTGCGCTGGAGTTCGAGCATATCGTCGCCACACTCTCATGGAAAAGCCTATCCAGCCTGCAACCCAGGCTGACCGACCTTTCCATTGTGTCGCCGCAACTCATTATCCGGCGCGAAACCACGGGCGATGTCTTTGTAGCAGGCATCCCGCTCAGCGGCAAAAGCAATCCAGACCTTGCCAACTGGCTGCTGAGACAGGGTCAGATCAATATCAAAAATGCCAGCGTCATCTGGCAGGATGATTTCCGTAAAGCGCCACCGCTTTCTCTCAACCAACTTGATTTCCGCATTGACAGGCCACTGTTGAGCCGACTCACGGGCCAGCATGAATTTTCGCTCCATGCCATTCCTTCCATCGGCAGTACGCATCCAATTGAAATCAGCGGCCGATTTTATGGCAATGACGTCAGCAAGACCAGCGACTGGCATGGCGACATCTACGCCAAGCTCGTGGATGCGGATTTGTCTGTCTGGAAACAATGGCTGGATTACCCGTTCGACCTGCAGTCCGGCTTTGGCACAGCCAGTCTGGATATGCACTTTAATGAGAACCGTATTGATAGGATTAAATCCGACGTGGCCTTGCGCGATGTCAGCAGCCGCCTGAAACAGCAGAATAAACTGCTGACTTTGAACCGCCTGATTGGCCAGCTTAACCTGCAGCAGACCAAAAACACCTCGACTTTCGAAGCCAAAAACATCCAGCTCACCACCAGCAATGGCCTGGATATCCGGCAAGGCAATGTACGCTACGCCCATGCACTCGTTAACGGTAAGCCTGTCAGCAATATCACACTTAAGCTTGATAGCATCCGTCTGGAATCGCTGCGTGAATTTGCAAGCTACACGCCTATCCCCGAGAAACACCTGGTGCAACTGGAGAACATGGCGCCCAGTGGCCTGCTGAACAAGCTGAACGTGGGCTGGAAAGGCGATGACACCCGCACACTAAGTTACAATATCAATACCCAGTTTAGCGACTTGTCACTCAAAGCCGATGGCACCATCCCAGGCTTCAGCAAATTGAGCGGCAGTATCCAGGCTGACGAGAATCGCGGCACATTGAGGCTGGACAGCAAACAGGCTCTGCTGGATCTGAAGGATATATTGCGTTGGCCAGTGCCGCTGGATGTGGCCAAAGGCAATATTTCCTGGCGACAGGAAAATGGCAGGATGATCGTTTCCACTCGTGAATTCAGCCTTGCCAATGCGCACATTTCCGGCAAGCTGAACGCCAGCTACACGCATGGCGACAACGCCAAGGAAGATATGTTGGATGTGGAAGGCAACTTTGGTAAAGGCGATGCTAAATATGCGCCGTTCTATTACCCCATCATCTTGGGAAAACCAACGCTGCATTGGCTGGACACTTCGATCCTGAGCGGCCGCGCGGAAGATATCAAGCTTATCATCAAAGGCAAACTGGGTGATTTCCCCTATGTGAATGCACAGAACCAACTGGACCCTAAGCTGGGTATGTTCCGCGTCACGGCAAAAATCAGCGATGTTGAAATGGAATACGGTACCGGCTGGCCGAATGTGCAAGGCCTTGGGCTGGACTTGCTATTTGAAGGCAAGCGCATGGAACTGAATTCATTTGCCGGCCATATTTACCGCAACAAGATCATTAAAAGCAAAACCGTTATCCCACAGCTGGACGCCGACTGGCCCATGCTATTGATTAGCAGCGAAGTGCACGGCCCGGTGGAAGATGGTGTACGCTACGTAAACGAAAGTCCCGTCAAACTGGTAACACAAGGCTTTACGGACAACATGAAAACTGCCGGTCAGGGCAAGCTGCTGCTGGATCTGAAAATCCCGATGCAGGATCTGGAAGCAGCAAAATATAAAGGCATTTACACCATCACCAACGGCATGATCTATGCCGACAAGGATAATGGCTTACCGCAATTAAACAATATCAATGGCACGCTCAATTTTACCGAGAGCAGCCTGACAGCGACCAATGTGAGAACCGAAGCCTTAGGCGGTCCGGCGCAATTCAGCCTGAAAGCCGGAACAGATAAAGCCATTCGCATATCGGCAAACGGCCATGTCACCGATAGCGGGATCAGGCAGGCGATAGACCACCCGCTTGCCAAAAAACTGCAGGGCGGCGCTGACTGGTCTGGCGAATTGGTCGTCAAGAAGCCGTTAGCCAATCTCACCATCCGCTCCAACCTGAATGGCCTTGCCATACAACTCCCCGCCCCGATAGGAAAGTCAGCCGATCAGGCAATGCCATTCAGTCTAGCCAAAAAACAGACCGGCGAAGGCAGGGACTCGATACAGATTGGCTATGGCAGCACAGTCTCCGGCATCCTGATACGCCAGTTGCTGCCAGAAAAAACGCTAATTGAACATGGTGACATCGCAATCAACATACCTACCCAAACACCTGTAGGGAACGGATTAGCTATTCGCAGCAAACTGGATGAACTTGATGCGGACGCATGGATTGAAGCACTGACTGGTGACACGCATAACAAGGAGGATGCGCTGTCAATCACGAAAGCCGACTTCTATATCCAGAAATTGCACTTATACGGCCGCCAGCTCAACGACCTGCACTTGGTTGCCAAGCCTAATCTGGACAATATTGACATGCACATCACCAGCAAGGAAGTCGATGGCGACGTCTCATGGCATGCGGAAGGTAATGGCAAGATCATAGCGCGGCTGAAACAACTTACCATTCCATCAGCGCAAAATAATGGCGACAACATAGCTGTCTACAAGGAAATCCGTCGGCAGGATAAAGCCTACCCCGCGCTCGACGTAATAGCCGAAAACTTCCAGATTGGTGAAAAACAGCTTGGCAAACTCACGCTCAATGCTTATGAAAGCCAGGACGACTGGGTGATACAAAAGCTGAATATCACCAATAGTGACAGCACATTGAATGCGGATGGCACTTGGCAAAACTGGACACGTAGACCTAACACCAATATCAAATTCAATCTGGTTACCGATAACATCGGCAAAACATTGAAGCGCTTTGGGCAGCCAGACATGGTAAAAGGTGGCGAGGCTGAAATGACGGGCCAATTGCAATGGCCTGGCAGCCCACATGAGTTTGATGCCGGAGCGCTAAGCGGGAACTTCACACTGGATGCCAAAAAAGGACAAATCCTCAAAGTACAGCCCGGTGTCGGACGTTTGCTTGGGTTACTCAGCCTGCAAAGCCTGCCAAGACGCCTCACACTGGATTTCCGTGATCTATTCAGCGAAGGGTTTGCGTTTGACAAAATCGGTGCCACCGCACAAATCAACAACGGGGTTTTACGCAGTGACAACTTTTTGATGGATGGCCCTGCTGCCGAAGCTTACATTAAAGGGGAAACTAATTTAAAAGCCGAGACACAGAATCTAAATGTAAAAGTCATACCGCATGTATCGGACACGCTCTCGCTTGCGGCTTTAGCAGGTGGGCCAATCGCTGGTGCAGCCGCATTTGTTGCGCAAAAGATACTAAAGGACCCTTTTAATAAGATTGCCAGCACGGAATATGTCATTGGCGGTACATGGAATAATCCACAAGAGGTAAAATTGGACAAAGGCGAACAGGGGCCTAACCATAGTCCAATGCAATAGGCAACACATGAAAACCAATACAGCGCGCAGTACCCCACCCAAAAAAACCCAGACCGTAAAAGTGGCCGGGATACAGATGGCCTCGAGCCCGCAAGTCAGCTCCAATCTGATAGAGGCTGAGCGCCTGATTGATATGGCAGCGGCCCAGGGAGCGCAAATTGTAGTGCTGCCTGAGTATTTTTGCATCATGGGCGCCAAGGATGCAGACAAGGTCGCCGTGCGTGAACAACCTAACGACGGCCCAATTCAAAAGTTTCTGGCACGTAAGGCACGCGAACATCAAGTCTGGCTGATAGGCGCCGGTGTGCCTTTGGTCAGCAACTTTCCCAACAAAGTTCGTAACAGTTGCCTAGTCTATAACGACAAAGGTGAGCAAGTAGCCCGATATGACAAAATCCACCTATTTGGATTGGACTTAGGCACAGAGCGTTATCACGAGGAAAACACTATCGAATCCGGTAGTGACGTTGTAGTCGTAGATACGCCTTTTGGCAAAATCGGCTTGTCCATCTGTTATGACCTGCGTTTTCCGGAACTATACCGCGCCATGGGGCAAGTGGACATGATCGTGATCCCTTCAGCATTTACCGAAACCACCGGCAAAGCGCACTGGGAGAGCCTGGTTCGCGCACGGGCGATAGAAAACCTTTGCTATGTCATCGCACCCGCACAAGGCGGTTACCACATCTCCGGGCGCGAAACTCACGGCAATAGCATGATCGTGGATCCGTGGGGCGTGGTGCTGGACAGACTATCTCGCGGTTCCGGCATCGTGATCGCCAACATCAACCGTGACTATCAGGCCAGCCTGCGCAAGAGCCTGCCAGCACTCAAACATAAGACCATCAAGGCTATTTAGCTGCAAAAAAATAGTAGTTCGATGGAGACAGTGCAACAAAGTGTTTGCTATAGTGTCTCATAGCCATTTGGCCAATCTCTCATGCATTTAGATACATTCAAAACCGCTCAAGACACCTTGCTGACATCTGCCGGGCTTACTCCTTCATCACTGCAAGGTGTGCTGGACAGCATTCTCAGCCACAAGGTTGATTACGCAGACTTGTACTTCCAATATACCCGCTCCGAAAGCTGGGGGCTGGAGGAAGGCCAAGTCAAATCCGGCAACTTCAGCATTGACCAAGGCGTGGGCGTACGTGCGGTCAGCGGTGAAAAAACTGCTTTCGCTTACTCCGACGATATCAATCTGCCCGCATTGCAGCAGGCTGCTGCTGCGACTAGATCAATCGCCGCATTAGGCAGCGAACAGACAGCCAAGAGCATCATCTCACGGCCATCACAGGCTTTGTATGTCCCACATGACCCGATTGCCTCGCTTTCTGCCGACGCCAAGGTCAAATTACTGGAGCGGCTGGAACGCTTTGCCAAAGCTGTTGACCCGCGCGTAACGCAAGTCTTGGCCAGTATCGCAGGAGAATACGATGTCATACTCGTCGCCCGCAGCGATGGCGTGATGGCAGCCGATATCCGGCCGCTGGTGCGCATTTCCGTGCAGGTGCATGTGGAGCAAGACGGTAGACGCGAGCAAGGCTCTTCCGGTGGCGGTGGGCGCTTCGACTACAGTTACTTCACCGACGAAGTACTGCAGGATTACGCGCAAAAAGCCGTGCATCAGGCGCTGGTGAACCTGAATGCGCGTCCTGCCCCGGCAGGCAGCATGACGGTCGTGCTTGGGTCCGGCTGGCCCGGTATCCTGCTGCATGAGGCGATCGGGCATGGCCTGGAAGGGGATTTCAACCGTAAAGGCAGCAGCGCGTTCTCCAACATGATCGGCAAGCAGGTCGCGGCCAAAGGTATCACCATCGTGGATGACGGCACCATCATGCATCGGCGCGGCTCGCTCAGTATAGACGACGAAGGCAATGTGCCAGAACAGACCGTGTTGATAGAGAATGGCATATTGCGCGGTTATATTCAGGATAGCCTGAACGCCCGCCTGATGGGCATGGGCGTTACCGGTAATGCGCGTCGCGAAAGCTATGCGCATATCCCCATGCCGCGTATGACCAACACTTACATGATGAACGGTGACAAAGATCCGGCCGAGATCATCAGATCGGTCAAAAAAGGCCTGTATGCCGCCAATTTTGGCGGTGGCCAGGTCGATATCACCAGCGGCAAGTTCGTGTTTAGCGCGGCCGAAGCCTATATGATCGAGGATGGCAAGATCACCTACCCAGTCAAAGGTGCCACACTGATTGGCAATGGCCCAGATGTGCTCACCAAGGTCAGCATGGTCGGTAACGACATGGCGCTAGATAGTGGCGTCGGCACCTGCGGCAAGGAAGGCCAAAGCGTTCCTGTCGGTGTCGGCCAGCCCACGCTCAAGATAGATGGTTTGACAGTCGGGGGTACGGTTTAATATCATAGAGGCATTCGGCCAAAAGCCGCATGCTTTCTAGTTAACTCTTTACGAAGGAGCTTCACATGGCAACAACCAAAACCACTAAAACAACCGCTGCAGCTAAAGAACCCGCAGTCCCAAAGAAGGCGGATGCACCTAAAGCCGCTGTCGAAAAAAAACCAGCCCCGAAAAAAACAAGCACAAAAAAAACCGTCACTGCCAACAGCCCGTTTGAGCGCTACAAGATGATTGAAGTTGCTGCATACTACATCGCCGAAAAAGATGGCTTCCAGGGCTGTACCGCTGATTACTGGGTCGCTGCTGAGAAAGAGATCGACAAAAAGATAGCAAAGAAATAATAAAAAAGGCGCATTAAGCGCCTTTTTTATTGGTTGTAAGCAAATTGCTTATTTCATGACCCTGTTTCTATACTCGCCTGTGCGCGTATCAATTTCTATTTTGTCGCCTTGGTTGCAGAACAAAGGCACAGCGACTTCGAAGCCGGTTGCCAATTTGGCTGGCTTCATCACTTTACCGGAAGTATCGCCTTTCACAGCTGGCTCGGTATAAACCACTTCACGCACTACAGTGGTTGGCAACTCGATGGAAATCGCCTTGCCGTTGTAGAACTTCACTTCACATGGCATCGCGTCTTCCAGGAAAGGCAGCGCATCAGCCATGTACTCGGCATCCACATCATACTGGTTGTATTCTGCATCCATGAACACGTAAGTCGGGTCTGCGAAATAAGAGTAGGTTACGTCTTTCTTCTCCAACACAATTACGTCAAACTTGTCTTGCGCGCCGTAAACGTTCTCGCTTGGCGCTTCAGTCAACAAGTTTTTCATTTTCATTTTAACCACAGCCGAGTTACGGCCGGATTTGTTATATTCGGTTTTCACGATCACCATTGGATCATTGCCGATCATCACTACGTTACCAACGCGGAGTTCTTGTGCAATTTTCATAATTAAATTCTTTACAAATTGGGGGAGGTAAAATCAAACCGCGCATTATACGCGAGTTTGTTCTAAATTTTCAATAAAAATCACCAAGTTAGATGCCAAATCCTTTTGCTTGGACAAGCTGGCAGATTGCTGTGCCGTATAGGCTTGTATCGCAGGCAAAAGCGGCAAATACCCCCGCAAAGCCTCACGCAAACCCTGCCCTGAGAACCAGCATTCATGCGCCTTCCAGAGCACCTGTTTTTGCGAAAAATTCGCATAGAACAATTCCAGGAACGCATTCAGCTTGCCCAGATGCGTACCTTCTTCCTGCTGGTACGGCTGCCAGATAAAGGGCTTGCCGGCCCAGATGGCGCGTACCCAACTATCTTCGCCACGCACAAAATTCAAATCGCAATGCGCTAGCAGCGCATCATAATCGTCCTGGCTTAAGAAAGGCAGCGTCACGACAGTCAAGCTACCTTGTGTGTAGCTGGTGCCAATGTCAATCTTTTCAAGCCCCAGATACGCCTGCACTGCTGGAAACAGAGCAGGCGCGGAAACATAGACCACACATTGTTGCGATGCCCGCGACAGCAGCTGCAACAACTCGCCAATCGGTGCTTGCGGGTAGCAGAATAAAGAAGTTTTTAGCGCCTCGCGCGTGTCATTAGGCAAATCGATGCTCTGCAGGGCAGGCGGGATGCGGCTTCCAGGCCGGTCGTTCGATAATGACTTTTCGCAGAGCAAACCGCCGGTATTTTCGGTAAAGCCGGGATAGACAAAATAGCGCCGGTGTCGCGTCGTCCCAAAATCGGAACACCTGCCGTGAAAGCCCTCCACCCACGGCTCAGCGGAAAGATACTCCAGGTTCACCCAGGCCGTTTCAGCCGGCATGTGCGTCAAATAAGCTGCAGGCAACTCGCAGCCGAACGCCTCGATCACCGCATCGGGAAAGCGCTCAAACACGGCTTGCTCACGCCATCGCACGATCTCGATTTCTCTGATGGTTTGGCTTGTTAGGCTCACATCAAGATTCGGGATAATTTTGCCAGCAACTTGCAAGTCATCAATAAACAGACGAATTTGCAAGCCATGCTCCGCCTGTAACTGCTTGGCCAAACGCCAGCAAACGCCGATGTCGCCGAAGTTATCGACGACCTTGCAGAAAATATCCCATCTTTTCATCTAGATTAGGTGAACACCGAACTTTGCCAAGACTTGCGCATAAACATAAAAGATCACCAGTGTAATCACCACACAAGCCAACAAGGTTGGCCAAAAGCCAAGTCTAGCAAGCAGATAGGGGAACAGCAGAAACATCGGCAGTGTGGGCAGCACGTACCAAAAGGTGTACCAGGCATGGTTGGCGATCTTTTCGGCAGGCTGTTTTTCGACATACAACCAAATCAGCGTCAATACGGTCACTATCGGTAATGCGGCAATCAGCCCGCCCAGTTTGTCACTGGCCTTGGCAGCTTCAGAAACTGCCACCACCACCGCTGCGGTTATCAGGTACTTGATAATAACGAAGTTCATAGCCTCTCCTAGTGACCGGCATGCTCATGGCCGGGTTTTCTCACCTGCAATTCTACTTGAGCCGGTGTCTCTTTGGCAGTTTCAGATGCGCGCGCCACTTCCGGCAATTTTCCCGTCCATTC
>WBZT01001054.1_pt1 | contig 20982 bp, 13 predicted proteins | sample 5204241 | NCBI WGS metagenome assembly WBZT01 (sample SAMN12344358, study PRJNA552823) | activated sludge metagenome | biome: Activated sludge suspended growth; feature: Nitrification reactor; material: Wastewater; isolation source: activated sludge from nitrification reactor of wastewater...
TTTTATTGAGAAAACGGCATTTTCGAGCCCTATGCTCCATCGCTTGACCGAACCATTCGCAAAACCCTAAAAATCAGCCTGTTTACCCCTTCTTGTTACCCCCGGAATTCCGTACCTTTGCGGCCTTTATTTATGTCGACCAATTACCCGGAATACCGCAACCTAGACCTGCCCGGCATCGCCAGGGAGGTGCTTGAGACCTGGGAGCGCGAGCAGACGTTTGAGCAAAGCGTCAGCAGCCGCGAGGGGCGTCCCGCCTTCACCTTTTATGAAGGCCCGCCTTCGGCGAATGGCCTGCCCGGTATCCATCACGTCATGGCCCGTGCCATCAAGGACATTTTTTGCCGGTATCGTACGCTCAAAGGTTTCCAGGTAAAGCGCAAAGGCGGTTGGGATACCCACGGTCTGCCCATCGAACTGAGCGTCGAAAAAACGCTCGGCATCCGAAAGGATGATATCGGGAAGACGATCTCCATCGAAGACTACAACAAAGCTTGTCGCCGCGAGGTGATGAAGTACAAAGATGTTTGGGACGACCTCACCAGGAAGATGGGTTACTGGGTCGACCTCGAGCATCCGTACATCACCTTCGAGAACGAGTACATCGAGACCTGCTGGTACCTACTGTCGCAGTTCTATAAAAAAGGTCTGCTCTACAAAGGCTACACCATTCAGCCCTTTTCGCCGGCTGCCGGCACCGGCCTGAGTTCGCACGAGCTCAACCAGCCGGGCACATACAAGAACGTGAAGGATACGTCGGCAGTGGCGATGTTCCATGTGCCGGGTGATGCGATTGCCAAGGCGTTCGGTTTGTCGGCTGCTGAGGGGAAAACCGCCTTCCTCGCCTGGACGACCACTCCCTGGACGCTTCCCTCCAACACCGCACTGGCCGTTGGTGCCAAGATCGTTTACGTTGCAGTTGCTACGTACAATCAGTACACGCACGAGAAAGTAACCGTCGTTCTGGCCAAGGACCTGTTGGGAAAATACTTCCCGGAGAAGAACGCCGAACTCTCATTCGACGATTACAAATCGGGCGACAAAGCGATTCCGTTCCGAGTATTGGGCGAGACGAATGGCAAATCGCTCGACGGCATCCGCTACGAGCAACTATTGACTTATGCCCAACCGACCGACGGCGACGCGTTCCGCGTAGTGCTGGGCGATTTCGTCACCACGGAAGATGGCACCGGTATCGTGCACATCGCACCGAGCTTCGGTGCCGACGACTTCCGCGTCGCGAAGCAGAATGGCGTGGGCTCGCTCACGCTGGTCGACAAGCAGGGGCGCTTCATTGGCGAGGTCACCGACTTCGCCGGTGAGTACGTGAAAGAGCAGTACTACACCGAAGAAGAGAAAGAAGCCGAACGCAAGAAGCAGGGTGGCGAGAAATACCTCAGCGTCGACGACCGCATCGTCATCAAGCTGAAGAAAGAAGGCAAGGCCTTCAAATCGGAACGCTACGAGCACAACTACCCGCATTGCTGGCGTACCGATAAGCCCGTACTGTATTATCCGCTCGACTCCTGGTTCATCCGGACCACCGCCTTGAAAGACCGGATGGCCGAATTGAATACCACCATCAACTGGAAACCCGAGTCGACCGGCACCGGCCGCTTCGGTAACTGGCTCGAGAACCTGGTCGACTGGAACCTTTCACGTTCCCGTTACTGGGGCATTCCGCTGCCGATCTGGCGCAGTGAAGACGCGCAGGAAGAACTGTGCATCGGCTCGATCGAACAACTCCGCGAGGAGATGAAGAAGTCCATCGCCGCGGGTTTCATGGACGCGAGGCACCTCGAGCACATTGATCCCGCGCAACCCGACTTCGACCTGCACCGTCCGTACGTCGACAACATCGTACTGGTCTCCCCGACGGGAAAGAAGATGTTCCGCGAAGCGGACCTCATCGACGTCTGGTTCGATTCAGGCGCGATGCCCTATGCCCAGTTCCATTGGATGGGCGATCCCGCTGCCGCTCCCTTCACAAAGGACACCCCAGCCTTTCCGGCCGACTTCATCGCCGAAGGCGTTGACCAGACCCGCGGCTGGTTCTTTACCCTGCATGCCATCGCCGTCATGTTGTTCGACTCCGTCGCTTTCCGCAATGTGGTGAGCAACGGTCTTGTACTCGACAAGAACGGTAACAAGATGTCGAAACGTCTCGGCAACGCGGTTGATCCGTTCGAGACGCTGAAGCAATACGGACCCGACGCCACGCGCTGGTACATGATCAGCAACGCCGCGCCCTGGGAGAATCTCAAGTTCAACGTCGACGGCATCGCCGAAGTGCAGCGAAAGTTCTTCGGCACCCTGCACAACACCTACGCCTTCTTCGCGCTCTACGCGAACATCGACGGCTTCCGCTTCAACGAAGCGGAGGTGCCGGTCGCGGAACGCACCGAACTGGACCGCTGGATCCTCTCCGAACTGCATACGCTGGTCCGTACGGTGGATGCGAGCTACGCCGATTACGAACCCACCCGTGCCTGCCGCGCTATCGCCGACTTCGTGAGCGAGCACCTCAGCAACTGGTACGTTCGGCTCAGTCGTCGTCGTTTCTGGAAAGGTGATTACACGTCCGACAAGATCGCGGCCTATCAGACGCTTTATACTTCTCTGGAAACCGTTGCTGTCCTGATGTCGCCGGTGGCGCCGTTCTACGCCGACCGGCTTTTCCGCGACCTCAACGCGGTGACGGGCCGGCACGATGTCGCTTCCGTACACCTCGCCCTCTTTCCGCAGTCGGATGATAAGATCATCGATAAAGCGCTGGAAGAACGCATGGAACTCGCGCAGCAGTTGTCGTCGATGGTGTTGTCCTTGCGCAAGAAGGTGAACATCCGGGTCCGCCAGCCGCTGGCACGGATCATGATCCCGGCGGAGGACGAGCGTTTTCGCGCAACGCTCGAATCGGTGCGTCCCCTGGTTCTCGCAGAAGTGAACGTGAAGAACATCGAATACATCACCGATACAGCGGGCGTACTGGTGAAAAAGATTCGTCCCAACTTCAAGGTGTTGGGTAAGAAAGTCGGCGGACTGATGAAAGACACGGCCGTAGCGATCGGAGCAATGAACCAGGCCGACATCCTGCGCATGGAAAGTGAGAAATCGTTCGAACTGAAGGTGCAGGGACAGACCGTCACGCTTTCCCCCGAAGACGTGGAAATCCTGTCGGAGGACATCCCCGGCTGGCAGGTGGCCAGTGAAGGCCGACTGACGGTGGCCCTGGACACGACCCTGAACGAGGAATTGCGCGAGGAAGGAATTGCCCGGGAATTCATCAACCGGGTGCAGAATCTGCGCAAAGACAAGGGCTACGAAGTAACCGACCGGATTGAGCTGAAAGTCCAGAACCACGCGGCTATCCGGCCGTCGCTGCTGAACAATAAAGACTATATTTGCGCCGAAATTTTGGCCGCCTCCCTCGACCTGGTGGATCGCCTCGAAGGCGACAATGCCGACGAGGTGGAAGTCGACGATAACATCCAGACCCGCGTACAAATCCGCCGGCACACGCCGGGCCAGGTCAACTGATCCTCCCTAACTTCTTATAATTTAATTGATAGGTTGCCATGAGCAAGAAGACAAGTCCGAAGAAGGCCAAACCCGCTGCTAAAGCGAAAGCAAAGCCGGCTGCGAAAAAACCTGCTGCCAAGAAGCCCGCCGCCAAGGCGAAGCCGAAAGCGAAACCGGCCCCCAAGAAGCCCGCGGCGAAGAAACCGGTCGCGAAGAAAGTCGCTCCGAAGGCAGCCCCGAAAAAGGTCGCCAAGCCCGCAGCAAAAGCAGCCAAGAAAGTTGTCGTTGCGAAAGCCCCGGTGAAACCGGCCGTCGTAGCCAAACCGAAACCGGCTCCCGCTCCTGCGAAACCGGCAGCATCGGCTCCGCGTCCTGCGGCACCTGCACCTACCTATAAGGCAGCCAATCCTGCACCCAAACCCATTCCGCCGATCAGCAAAACTCCGCTGGCGCGGACCGCGACACCGGCGAAGGAGGAAGATCCCGGCAAGACGCGCTACTCGGATAAGGAACTGGAGGAATTCCGTCAGATCATCGTGAAGAAGCTCGAAGAAGCGCGCCATGAACTGAATGTGCTGCAGGCACAGCTCACGGCTGCGAATGAACACGGCACCGACGATACCGCCAGTACGTTCAAGATGCTGGAAGACGGTTCCGAGAGTCTCGCGAAAGAAGAGGCCGGACAGTTGGCCGGTCGTCAGAAGAAGTTCATCGAGCAGCTCGAGAACGCGCTCATCCGCATCGAGAACAAGACCTACGGCATCTGCCGTGTAACCGGAAAACTCATTCCCAAAGAGCGCCTCCGCGCCGTTCCGCACACGACCCAAAGCATCGAAGCAAAGCTCAATCAATACCGCGACTGAGCACGAAGATCCAGCATAACGCCAGACAGAATCGGTTAGATTCGGTCTGGCGTTTTCATGAAATGTAGATGCGAGGAGCGTGACCGAGACCGAGGAAAACGCTCATACATCCCACGTACCGCCTAATTCCTCTCAACTAACCCTCCCTCGGTCTCGCTCACGTCCCTCGTAACTAACCTTCCTCGGTCTCGGACACGCTCCTCGCAACCAACCCTCCCTCGCCTTGCCCGCCACTACCGCCACTCGTCTCCGCCTCGCCGGTATCATCATCTTCCTGGTCCTGCTCATCGACCAGGTGGTGAAGTTCTGGGTGAAGACGACGATGTATCTCGGCGAAGAGCATCGGGTCTTCGGCCATTGGTTCTACATTCATTTCACGGAGAACTATGGCATGGCGTTCGGACTGGAGTTCGGAGGCATGGCAGGTAAGTTCCTCCTGAGTGCCTTCCGGATTCTCGCGTGCATCGCGATCGGCTGGTACATCGTCCACCTGGCCCGGCACCGCGCACATCCCGGCCTGATGGTTTGCTTTGCATTGATCTTCGCCGGGGCGGTCGGCAACATCATCGACAGCGCCTTCTACGGGATGATCTTCAACGACAGCACCGACGGGATCGCGCGTTTTCTGCCGCCCGACGGCGGGTATGCCGGCTTCCTGCAGGGACGGGTGGTGGACATGCTGTATTTCCCGCTGGTCTCGGGACGCTTTCCGGATTGGTTACCGATCTGGGGCGGTGAGACGTTCCTGTTCTTCCGACCGGTGTTCAACATCGCCGACGCTTCGATCTCGATCGGCGTGATCCTGTACATCCTGTTCCAGAAGCGCTTCCACGAAGGCGATCACGCGCAAAAGACGGAGACCGATGCTCCGGGCGCCACTGACGCCTCCTCCGGACTTTCCTGATTTTCCCGATCCTTTTTTTCGGATTCAGTATCTTGTTGCTTCCTATGAAGCGATCGATTTCCCTCCTGGTACTGTCCCTCTTTTTCACGACTTCCCTGCAAGCACAAGCTCGGAGCGACAGCGCGACCGTCCGGTCCATCTACTCCGAAATGCTCTCGAACGGCAAGGCCTACGACTGGCTGCGCGTGTTGTCGAATGATATCGGTGGACGACTTAGCGGATCGCCGGAGGCGCAACAGGCCGTTGAATACACCCGGAAGGCCATGCTCGAAGCCGGCGCCGATACGGTTTGGTTGCAGGAGGTATGGGTGCCGCACTGGGTGCGGGGCGCTAAAGAAAGCGGACGCATCATCGCGCGTACAGGCGATTCGCAGGAAGTTCCGGTCTGCGCACTCGGTGGCTCCGTCGCGACACCGAAAGAAGGGATCAGCGGCAATGTCGTGGAGGTGCACGACTTCGACGAACTCAAAACCCTGGGACGCGAAAAGATCGAAGGCAAGATCGTCTTCTACAACCACCCCTTTGATCCCACCTTCATCAACACGTTTGAAGCATACGGCGAAGCGGGCAAGTACCGTTGGTCGGGTCCGAGTGAAGCGGCCCGTTACGGTGCCATCGCTTCCATCGTTCGCTCCATGACCCTGGCACAAGATGATTTCCCGCATACCGGAGCCATGGGTTATAATGACTCATTGCCGAAGATCCCCTGTGCCGCCATCAGTACGAATGGCGCCAACCTGCTCAGCAATATCCTTCGCGCAGATCCGGGTGCTCGATTCTTGCTGCGCATGGACTGCCAGCTCCTCGACAGTGTACTTTCTCACAACGTCATCGGGGAGATCCGCGGTCGCGAGCTGCCGGATGAAGTGCTGGTCGTCGGTGGTCACCTCGATTCCTGGGATACCGGCGACGGCGCGCACGATGATGGCGCCGGCGTGATGCAATCCGTCGAGATCCTGCGTACGTTCAAGGCCTTGAAACTTCGACCGAAGCGCACCATCCGCGCGATCGCGTTCATGAACGAAGAGAACGGTCTTCGTGGCGGTAGAGGTTACGCGGCCTGGGCATCGACCAACAGCCGGGAAAAGCATGTGATGGCCATCGAAAGCGATGCAGGCGGATTCACCCCGTATGGATTCGGACTGGATATGCCCGAAGACAAAAAACCTTCCATCCGGAAGTACCGTGAGTTGTTTCGTCCTTACAATGTCTGGAACTTCGAAGAAGAGCACGGTGGCGCCGACATTTCTCCCCTGAAGCCTTCGTTGAAAGTACCCTTGGTAGGCCTGGTGGTCGACTCCCAACGCTACTTCGATTATCATCATGCCGGCTCCGACACGTTCGACAAAGTGAACAAGCGCGAACTCTTGCTGGGAGCCGCTGCCATGGGTTCCTTGCTTTACCTCGTGAGCGAAAACGGTTTCTGACCGCGCGAAGCGCACATGGCTTCCGAAGAACACATCCAGACCCTGTTGTCGGCGCTACCCGACTCGCCGGGCGTTTACCAGTTCTACGACAAGGAGGACAAGCTGCTCTATGTGGGCAAGGCCAAGTCGTTGAAGAAGCGGGTCAGCAGTTATTTCCAAAAGGACCGGCACGTCTCGGGTAAGACGTCCATCATGGTGCGCAAGGTGGCCGACATCCGCACCATCGTCGTGGATACGGAGATGGACGCGCTCTTGCTGGAGAACAACCTCATCAAGAAGCACCAGCCGCGGTACAACGTCAGTCTGAAGGACGACAAGACCTATCCGTGGATCTGCATCCGCAACGAGCGTTTCCCGCGCGTCTTTTCGACTCGCAAGATGATCCGTGACGGTTCCGAATATTTCGGACCGTATGCTTCCGGCCGTTTGATCAATACGTTGCTGGAGCTGATCAACAAGTTGTACAAGCTGCGGACGTGCAGCCTGGTGTTGTCGGAGGAGAATATCACGAAGAAAAAATTCCGTGTCTGCCTCGAATACCAGATCGGTAATTGCAAGGGACCTTGTGAAGGATTTCAATCACAGGGAGAGTACGATCAATCGGTGAAAGAGATCCGGCAGATCCTCAAAGGAAACATCCAGACGGTCATCGGTCACCTGCGCGAATTGATGCAGACCTACGCGGCCGAGTATCGCTTTGAAGAAGCACAATCGGTCAAAGAGAAACTGGAATCACTCGAAAAGTTCCAGCGGAAATCGGTGGTCGTGAATCCGTCGATTCACAACGTGGATGTGTTCTCCCTCGTGATCGAGGAGGATTCCGCTTATGTGAATTTCCTGCGTGTCATGAACGGCGCGATCATCCAGGGGCATACGGTGGAATTGAAAAAGAAGCTGGAAGAAACGCCGGAGGAGTTGTTGGAGCTTGCCATGGGCGAGTTGCGCTCGCGCTTCTTCAGCGACGCGGAGGAGATCATCGTACCCTTCGCGCCGGAAGTCGAATGGCCCGGCATTTCGTTCACCATCCCGAAGATCGGCGACAAGAAGCACTTGCTCAGCCTGTCGGAGAGCAACGTGCGGAATTACATCCGCGAAAAGCGGTTGCAGGAAGAAAAGCAGCATCCCGAGAACCGCACGCTACGCCTGATGGAGCAGATGAAAAAAGACCTGCGGCTCACCGAGTTGCCGAAGCACATCGAGTGTTTCGACAATTCCAATTTCCAGGGCGCCTATCCCGTAGCGGCGATGTCGGTCTTCCGGGACGGCAAGCCGTCGAAGAAGGACTACCGGCATTTCAACATCAAGACCGTCGAGGGTCCCGACGATTTCGCGTCGATGGAGGAGGTGATCCACCGGCGGTATAAGCGGATGCTCGACGAGGCGCTGCCGCTGCCGCAATTGATCGTGATCGACGGAGGCAAGGGGCAGTTGAGCGCGGCGGTCAGCAGCCTGGAAAAACTCGGCTTACGGGGAAAGATCGCGGTGATCGGAATCGCGAAGCGCCTGGAGGAGCTCTACTACCCGGACGATCCGCTGCCGTTGTACATCGACAAGAAGAGCGAAACGCTGCGGATCATCCAGCAATTGCGCGACGAGGTGCACCGCTTCGGGATCACGCATCATCGCAAGCGGAGGAGCAAGGGTGTGATCAAGACGGAGCTGGAAGAGATCCCCGGCATCGGTCCACGTACGGCGGAAGAACTGCTACGCGAGTTCCGTTCCGTCCAACGCATCAAAGAAGCCCCCCTCGAAGCCCTCGCCGCCATCATCGGCGAAGCGAAAGCGATTCGGGTGAAGGAGCATTTGTCGGGAAACAGCGCCGGTTAGAATAACCACGGAGGACACAGGCGCATTATCTTGAGCGGATTGTGTTCTCCATTATAATCTCTGTTTGACAGTAATTTCAAAAACTATCCAGTCGGGGCGTGACTCAATGATTTGTTCTTAATCACCTGCATTATTGTCTGTATCCAGACCCCTCTGAGTCCTCTGTGCATACCTCTGCGTCCTCCGTGGTTCATCTTTCTTGTAGTTAAAGCATCCATCATTTGTTAGATGTATCCCAGTGTGGAGCAATACCCTTGCCGAATGGAGTAAGCTAAGCTATTTCATAAATGAATTCTTCGATATGCGCACAAGCTCCCTCTGAGTCCTCTGTGCATGCCTCTGCGTCCTCCGTGGTTAATTAGCAGCCTCTCCTACAATATCCATCATTTATTGGATGCAATCCCGTGAAAGGAATTATACCATTGTTCAATGGATGAAACAATCTTACAATTAAATGCGCTGACCAGTAAAGTAATTTCTTGTGCCATGAAAGTGCATACCGCATTAGGCCCGGGATTATTGGAATCATCTTATAAAGGCTGTATGCTTTATGAGATGCGAGAAGATGGTATTTTTGTTGAGTCTGAGAAGCCCATTGCACTAATTTATAAAGGCGCCCATATGGGCACCGGCTATCGTGCCGATATGATGATTGAACGCAAGTTGATCCTGGAACTGAAAGCCGTTGATCAACTAACCGATATTCACCTGGCCCAGGTTCTCACCTACTTGAAAATCAGCCAAACCCGCCTGGGGCTGTTGATTAACTTCAATGTAGTACATTTGAAACAAGGAATTCGGAGGGTGATCTTGTAATTCGTCCGCCTCCGACCGATTGTTTCAATCATGGATACAATTTCCGTCATCGGTGGTGGTAGTTGGGCTACCGCAATCGTTAAGATATTGTCTAGCAATGTCAATCAGATCAACTGGTGGGTGAGGAGTAAGGAGACGGCGGAATTCATCGTCAAATACCGTCACAATCCCAACTACCTGTCTGATGTGGAAATCAATCTGGACAAAGTCCGCATAACCACAGATATCAAAGAGGCTATTCGCGCTTCTTCCACTATCATCCTGGCGGTGCCCTCGGCCTTCCTCAAAGATTCTTTGTCAGGGGTCAAGCCAGATGATTTTTCGGGTCGGGCAGTGTTCTCGGCCATTAAAGGGATTATTCCAGACGATTTACTCGTCGTTGGTGATTTTCTGAAGAAGCAGTTTGAAGTTCCAGTCGAGCGTATTGGTGTAATTACGGGACCCTGTCATGCGGAGGAAGTCGCGATGGAGCGTCTGTCCTATCTCACGATTGCAAGTCCGAATACGAACACTGCAGAATCGTTAGCTAAGCAACTCTCATGTCGATATATTAAAACGACAGTTAGCGACGACATTTACGGGACCGAGTATTCGGCAGTGCTCAAGAACGTTTTTGCAATTGCCGGGGGAATCTGCCATGGACTGGGTTACGGGGACAATTACCTGGCTGTACTAATCTCAAATGCCATTCAGGAGATTAAGCGATTTGTAGATGCCGTGCATCCAATAGGTCGCGACATCAATGATTCCGCCTATTTGGGCGACTTGCTTGTTACAGCCTATTCTTCCTTCTCCAGAAATCGCATGTTCGGTACGATGATCGGTAAGGGTTATTCCGTCAAGTTTGCACAATTGGAAATGAACATGATTGCAGAGGGTTACTACGCGACCAAGTGCATTCATGAATTGAACAAGAAGTACGGCGTTCATATGCCGATCACCACTTCTGTCTACAGGATCCTGTATGAGAAGATGTCACCCCGGATGGAGATCAAGCTGTTGAGTGATCAGTTGAAATGAGTTTCTGGTGGTTTAGCTGAAGGGAAAATAAACCACAGAGGACTCAGAGGTATTCACAGAGGTCACAGGGTCGTTGACTTCAAAACGTAATCGATTTCTCCAACAGCTCCGCACCGCGTTTGACTTTTACGGTGGTGGTTTCGCCTTTGGTGAATTTGCCGAGGGCTTTCATGTAGGACATCATGTCCACCACTTTGTAGTCGCCGATCTGGACCACTACGTCGCCGGCCAGTAGCCCCGCTTTTTGCGCCGGCTTGCCGTCACTTACGCCATCGATGCGCATGCCCTCGCCGTCGAACGCGTAGTCGGGCACCACACCCAGGGTCACTTTGAATTTCGGCGCATCCTCGTTCGACTCGTCCTTCGTCTTGGTGAACACCAGCTTCCCCGAACCGTCCGCCAGCGCGATCGTCTTGCGGATCATCCCGATGATCGCCAGTGCGCCCGGGTAATTGATCTTGTCTTCGTCGTCGCTCGGTTTGTGGTAATCGGCATGCGTGCCGCTGAAAAAGTGCAGCACCGGAATATTCTGCAGATAGAACGACGTATGATCGCTCGGCCCCACACCCGATTCCGTCGCCTTGATCTCGACCTGGTCCGTTTCGATCGAATCGACCAGCGTCTTCCAGCGCGGACTCGTGCCCGTGCCGCTCAGGATCAGCACCGGCTCGTCCTTTTTCAGGCGACCGACCATGTCCATGTTCAGCATGTAGTTCACCTTCGTGAGATCCACCGTCGGGTGCTTCACGTAGTAGTTCGAACCGAGCAGGCCCTTTTCTTCTCCGGAGAACGCCAACAGCAGGTAGTTGTTGTGCTTCGGCCCGCGGATGCGCAGGTCGCGGCCGAGCTCGATCAGGGCAGCTGTGCCGGACGCGTTGTCGTCGGCGCCGTTGTGGATCGCCGGCTCACCCCGGTAAAGCGAGCCTTCGTGCCCGTAACCCAGGTGATCGTAGTGCGCGCCGATCACCACCGTCGTGGCAGCGCCGTTGTCGATGTAACCGCAGACATTGTATGCGTCCTTCGTCACTTTGATCACCTCGGCTCCGACCGTGCAGTTTGTCACGATGCTGTCCCGCAACAGTTCCGCCGCCTTGCCCTTCGCGAACAGTACGGGAATGCTCACCGGCGAGACGCGGTGGTCGAAGTCGGCTTTTGGATCCGCCTGTGCCGTGTCGCTGTTGATGAAGATCACGGCCGTGGCACCGCGCTGGATCGCGATATCGAGTTTCTTCCGCAAGTCGGACCACTCGCCGAATTTGCCGTGCGGGTTCGCGCCGTCCGGCGTACCCGATTCCATCACGAAGATTTTCTTGGCAATGTTGAGCTTCCCTTTGTAATCTTCACGACCGAGTTTGTTGTCGTCGATCCCGTAGCCCAGCCGGGCCACATAGCCGGTGATGACGCCGTTGCCGGAGTAGGGGAGCGGCGTGAAGTCGTCGCCGACCTTGAAGCTGTAGTTGTTCACGTACAACTGCGTGCCCGGACCGAAGGTCGCACCGGCGGTGAAGGTGAACGGCTGCAGGAAGCCTTTCTCGCCTTTCGGTTTCAGGCCCGCCGACTTGAACGACTTCACGATGTAATCGCGCGCTTTGATTTCCCCGGCGCTGCCGGCTTCACGTCCCTCGTAGGCGTCGCTGGCGAGTGTGCTGATATGTTCCCGCAGCTTCGTTTCCAGTTGCGCTTCGGTGAGCGGCGTCTTGGAAACGGTGGAACAGGAAAAGTTCGCCGCCAGGGCGAGGGCGGTGAAGAACAGGGTCAGGAAACGGATCGGTTTCATTGCAGCATAAAGATACGGAATCGACGCGCAAGCCTTGTCGCAGGGAGCGGCTTCCGGAAATAAAAAAGGGCCGCTCGGTGCCCTTTTGACTTTTTTCTGATGATGAATCAACTCGAAACGGCTTCGGTGCCCTCTGCCGGCGCTTCTTTCTTCTCCGGGCGCATGGCCGGGAAGAAGAGCACGTCCTGGATCGAATGACTGTTCGTCATGATCATGCTCAGGCGGTCGATACCGATGCCCAGGCCTGCCGTAGGCGGCATGCCGAACTCGAGCGCGCGCAGGAAGTCTTCGTCGAGCTGCATGGCTTCTTCGTCGCCGCGCTTGCCGAGTTCGAGCTGGTCCTCGAAGCGCTTGCGCTGGTCGAGCGGATCGTTGAGCTCGGAGAAGGCGTTGCAGATCTCCTTGCCGTTGCAGATCGCCTCGAAGCGCTCCACCAGCCCCGGCTTGGAGCGGTGCTGCTTCGCGAGCGGACTCATCTCCAGCGGATAGTCGGTGATGAAGGTCGGCTGGATCAGGTGCGCTTCAACTTTCTCTCCGAACATCTCGTCAATCAGCTTACCGCGGCCCATCGTATCGTCCACATGAATGCCGATGCTCCGCGCCGTCTTTCGCAGTTCGGCTTCGTCCATCCCGGAGATGTCGATGCCGGTATAGTGCGCGATCGCGCCGTACATCGTATAACGCTTCCAGGGCCGCTGGAAGTTGATCACGTGTTCACCCACCTGCACCTCGGTCTTGCCGTGCAGGTCGAGTGCGATCTTCTCGACCATCTCTTCCACCAGGTTCATCATCCATTCGTAGTCCTGGTAAGCGACGTAGAGTTCCATCTGGGTGAACTCCGGGTTGTGGAACCGGCTCATGCCTTCGTTCCGGAAGTCCTTCGAGAACTCGTACACCCCGTCGTAGCCGCCCACGATGAGGCGTTTGAGGTACAACTCGTTCGCGATACGCAGGTACAGCGTCATGTCGAGCGTGTTGTGGTGCGTCTTGAATGGCCGCGCCGCCGCGCCGCCGTAGAGCGGTTGCAGGATCGGCGTCTCCACCTCGAGGTAGCCGCGGGTGTTCAGGAACGAACGCATCGAGTTGACGAGTTGCGTACGCTTCACAAATGTCTCGCGCACCTGCGGGTTCACGATGAGGTCCACGTACCGCATCCGGTAGCGCTGCTCCGGATCGGTAAAGGCGTCGTGCACATTGCCGTCGGCGTCCTGCTTCACGATCGGCAACGGACGCAGTGACTTGGAAAGCAACTTGACGGCGGTGGCGTGGATGGTGATCTCGCCCATCTTCGTGCGGAATACGAAGCCCTTGATGCCGATGATGTCGCCGATGTCGAGCATCTTCTTCACCAGGAAATCGTAATCGGATTTATCCTCGCCCGGACAGATGTCGTCGCGGCGAACGTAGATCTGGATGCGTCCTGATGCGTCCTGCAACACCGCGAACAGGGCCTTGCCCATGTCGCGTACGCTCATGATCCGGCCGGCATAGCTCAGCTCCTTGAAACCGTCGGGGTTGGCGTCGAAGCCGTCGAGGATCTGGCGGGCGCTGACGGTGACCGGCCAGGCGTCGGCCGGATAGGCCTGGTAGCCGTGTTTTTGAAGTTCGTCCAACTTCTGGCGGCGGATCTGTTCCTGCTCGTGCAATTCCATGCTGCGAAATTTTCGCAAAGATAGCGGTTCAGGCCGGATGGCTCAAAACGTTAATCGATACAGAATCAATAAATTGCAACAAGTCCACGCAACGCGCGTTCGGCCCGGAATCGGTAACCCCCTACCTTTGCGGCCGTATACGCCGGACTCCATTAATAGTCATGAAAGATCTCGTACAGCGATTCCCCGAGCAGTTGGAAGAAGCCCTGCGCATTGGCGAACAGGCCAGCATTTCCCGTCCCATTCGCCCCATCCGCAATGTCATCATAACCGGACTGGGCGGTTCGGGTATCGGTGGCACCATCGTTTCCGAGATCGTCGCGAACGAATGTCCGGTACCCGTCACCGTCAACAAGGATTATTTCCTGCCGGCTTTCACCGGACCGGAGACACTCGTGATCGTGTCGTCGTATTCGGGTAATACCGAAGAGACCCTGCAGGCCATGGACGCCGCGCTGGAGAAAGGCGCGCAGATCAGTTGCATTACCTCCGGCGGCAGCGTGGCCGAACGCGCACGCGAGCACGGGCTCGACCTCGTCCTCATCCCCGGCGGCAACCCGCCACGTTCCTGTCTCGGTTATTCGCTCACGCAGCTCTTTTTCATCCTGCATAAGAAAGGGCTCATCGGCGGCGCGTTCGTCGCGCAGCTCCGGGCTTCGATCGACCGGATGCGTATGGAAGAAGCGGCCATCAAGTCCGAGGCGCAGGAAGTCACCGATTTTCTTTTCGGCAAACTGCCGGTGATCTACGCGGTCGACGGTTACAACGGCGTGGCCACGCGCTTCCGACAGCAGATCAACGAGAACTCCAAGATGCTCTGCTGGCACCACATCATCCCCGAGATGAACCACAACGAACTGGTGGGCTGGGCCGAACAACACGAAGAGTGTGCCGTCGTGATCCTGCGCAACAGCACCGACTACTACCGTTCTCAGGCGCGCATCGAGATCAACAAGGAGATCATCGCGCAACGCACCCCGCACATCCGCGAAATCTGGTCGCGGGGCGACTCCATGCTGGAGCGTTCGCTCTACCTGGTGCACCTCACCGACTGGGTCTCCTGCTACCTCGCCGACCGCAAAGCCATCGACGCCGTCGAAGTGAACGTCATCAACCACCTCAAAGGCTCCCTCGCGAAGCTGGGGGAGCGATGATAGTTCCGCCAGTGCCTTATTCATGATGGAACGCGGATACCGCTGATAAGGCGGAAGCTCGCGGAAAATAGATCCGCGCAAATCCGCAACATCCGCGGGATCCGCGTGCCATCGAACAGTAGCTGCCACCACCACCGTCCAAGTCCTCACCAACCTCGGCGCCGACTGCTGCGTGCCTTCGGATTTTGTACCCGGCACGGATTTCTCCCTGGCCAATACCACCATCTCCGCCTTTGCCGCTGCGGCGGGATGGGGTAGTTCGGTATCGACGGCGAATAAGATATTGATCAATGGGACCTTGACGATTGATCAGAACTTTACGTTTAGCAACTGCGATCATATCATCATGGGTCCGAATGCGCAGATCAATGTGTTACCCGGTGTGCAGTTTGAGGTCCTGACCAGTCATATTTACTCCTGTGGGGCGATGTGGCAAAGCATCAATCTCTCGCCCGGCGGGTCCCTGCGCATTGCGGATAGTGAGGTTGAGGATGGGTTGGCGGCTGTCAGGTCATGGGGATTGCCGACGCTGTTAGAACTACGGAGTAATACCTTTAATGCCAACCGGACATCTGTAGAGCTTTTTGAGGGAAGTTTCGGGTCCGCGACCTTTAGGAGCAACGTGTTCTCGTGTGATCGTTTCATCAAACCTGCTTCCATGCTGGAGTACAGTCAGCAGCATTTCCTGCTGCATGACGCAGACCAGGTCCAGATCGGACAGCTAAACGATGGTAATACCTTCCGCGATGCCTATAAGGCCATCAATTCGATGCGGTCTAATCTTTCTGTTCAGGGTAACGACTTCGACCGGGACGTGAATCCTCAAACCAAGTATGGCATCCATGCTTCCGGCAACCTTTCCGGGCCACTTGCTCCACCTTATACCCTGACCGTGGGCGACAAGGCACCCAATGTCTTCCGAAATCTGTATATTGGGGTGTATTCGGCCATCCGATACAATGCAACGGTGAAGGGCAACGATTTTAAGGATAACCGAATCGGTGTGTCCGCCTTCCAGAACATCGGTCGAAACATCGACATCCGGGAAAACACCATTAGGGTCAGCCACAACCCTGGCTACGGCATCCAGCTCCAGAACAACCATGGCGCCATGCAACAGATCCGCTACAACCACATCAACATAAACAACGGCACATTCGACCCCTTCGATCCGGCTACCGAGGGTGGCAAGGGGGTGTATGTGAATAATTCCATAGCCTCCGGCAGCAGCCTTTACATCGTGGGTAACGAGATGGTCAACTGCGCCACCGGGGTGCAACTCATGAACCAGGATGGAGCCATAGTGGCTTCCAATCAGATCAGTTTCGGAGTGCCGGATTATTACATCGACCTGGGTTACGGGTACCGCAACGGGATCCTGACCCAGAATTGCCGGAAACTGGACATCAGTTACAACAGCGTGGCCAGGAACTGCGGCCAGTGCTCCCTGACTGTAGGTAACCCGGCGTTCTTCCGGGGTATTACCACCGATCTGACCACCGAAACTCACCTGCACGACAACTACCTGATCAACGACCCGCAGGGGGTGCTGGTCAGGATGAATTCCTGGGGCAGCTATTACAACTGCAACTACTTCAACGGGGGCAACGTGGGCTTCAACTTCGACCTGGCCACCATTGACCCGCAGGGCGGACCGGCGAATACTACGGATAACCAATGGGTGAACTACGACCTTACCGGCAGCATGAAGATTGATGGGGAACTTGGTTCTCCAACATCCGTTGCATGGTACTTTGACCTGAGCCAGGGAGCGGCTTCTTCGCCCAATCCGTACGACCCGAATCCGTATGATCCGGATGTGGTTGCCTTTAACTCTGGCAGTACGGCTCTCTTGTGTAGCCAGAAACCACCGGTATTCGATATTCAAAATTCATTGCTGCGACTGGTCAACGACAGCTCCTATCTGTCGGAGCTGGCAGAGAAGAAAAGCATAGACTGGAAGAAGGCCTATGAGTTCCTCAGCGACAGTATCCAATACCTGACCCTGGGCACCACGGCGGACCTCCCCTTGCAGAACTTCTTCAATGCCATGAACCTCTCCAATTATGGCTATCTCAAGAATGTGCAGGAGCTGTTGCTGAACAACGAGCTGCTGGATGCAGCCCTGGCCAATCTATCCATCGTACCTACCAACCTGCATGAGGCCAACAGCAAACAGGTGAACGAAGTGCTGGCTGCCTCAGACTTCGACTCCCTGCGTTATGACAGTATCCAGGCCGTTGCCCTGCGAAACATCGCCTACATGGACCCGATTGTTGGCGGGGAAGCTGTTTACCGTGCAAGGGCTATCTTAAGACTGGATCTGGAAGATCTCCCGATTGGCTTCCGGCAGGGTCAAAACACTATGGAGAATGCGCCAACCAGCGGCAATGCTGACTTCAGTGTTTTCCCTAACCCCACAACCGGCAAACTGACGATCCGCACCACAAAGCCTTCGGTCGAAGGCCATCATTTAGTCTTGCATTCCTTGTACGGTACTGAGGTCTATACGGAAATAGTACTGCGCGATGAACAAACTACCTGCACTGTGGATGTTTCTGCTTTGCCGCCTGGGGTCTACCAGTTGAGCATCGAAGAAGCATTGTCGATATACAGAAAACAAATCGTCCTGATTCGATGAAGCGACTACTATTTTTTTTATCCCTGCTTTCATCTTTACCCGGTAGCGCCCAGTTTACGGATCGCTACTGGGCGTTTGGCGACAGTGCTGGTATTGATTTTCGCATTCCTACAAGCCCTGTTGCTGCTGAATCAATCCTGCGTTCAAGGGGGACTTGCGCCAGTATCTGTGATTCAATAGGTAACCTTCTTTTCTATACAGGAACACCTAACACCCAACTTTGGCCCCAAACCACTGTGAATAAACTGGGCTATGTGGTCAATCGGTATCACCAACACATGGACAATGGTGATACATTGATAGGGAACCAGTGGTATCAGGAAATGATAATTGTCCCCAATCCGGGTAACGAAAAACAGTTTTATGTTTTTTCCTGTGGCATTACTTCAAATGTAAATCCTGGCATGTATTGGTCTTTGGTTGATTTGACTTATAATGGCGGATTAGGACGGGTGATTCAAAAGAATGTGCAACTGCAATCATTTGTAGTTAACGATGGTTTAGCTGCTGTGAAACATGGCAATGGTAGAGATTGGTGGTTATTGCATAAACGATACGTTAATGGTGGTTCAAGTGATGAATACTATGCTTATCTGGTAAACATGACAGGAGTAATACCAATGCCAGTTCAAAGCATTGGTCGTGCTAGCGAAACAAATATTTTTCGCCTGAAATTTAGCCCAAACGGCAACAAATTAATAGCAACTGATGCAGGGCAATACCTCGAGCTTTTCGACTTTGACCGCTGCACCGGGCTATTGAGTAACTCCCGGTTTGTGCATCAGTGTCAGGTAACCACGCTTAATGGGTTGTTTTGGTCGAGTGAGTTTAGTCCGGATGAGACGAAGCTTTACCTGAGCACGGTCGAGTACGGGAACAATGATTCCATTTCCTGTCTCATACAGTTCGATTTACTGGCCCCGGATATTCAGGCAAGCATGGATACGATCTACAATTTTTATCTTCCTTATGAGACGGGAATGCTGAAGCTTGGCCCTGACAATAAGATCTACCTGTCCCAGTACCTGGATAATAACGATTGCGGTTTTTTCTACCTCTACTGCGATACGACTTTTTATCCTGAGAACATGAACATCAGCGTGATCCACGACCCCAATCAGCCGGCCGCTTTGTGTGATTTTCGGCCATACAGCTTTTACCTGGGAGGCCATCGTTGCTACCACGGCCTGCCCAACAATCCCAACTACGAGCTGGGGCCGCTCACCGGGAGTGTGTGCGATACGCTGATTACGAGCGTGAGCCAGGTGCCGGTCTTGGAACCTGCGCAGTTGAAACTGTTCTTCCATTCCGGCTGGCGGCAGTTGTTTGTGAACGGGCAATACCTGCGTGGCAAACAAGGCAGCCTCGCGCTCTACTCAGTCACCGGCCAACTGCTCCGCCGCGAGGAGATCAGCATCCAGCCACCCTACTACACCCGCCAATGGGACCTCACCGGAACCGCCCCCGGCGTGTACATCGTAGTCCTGGAAACGGAGAAGGAACGGGTGAGTGGACGGGTGGTGATCGAGTGAGCTTGGAACATGGGGAGCGGTGATTGTTCCGGGTTCCGGGTTCCGCGTTTCGGGTTGGTTGAAAAGTTGAAGGTTGAATGTTGAAGGGTAGATCTCAATGTTTCAATTCTTCAACGTTATAACGTTCAAACGTTCAACGCAATAAGCGCAGGCGCAGGTCCACGACAACACCCTCCAGAACATCCCACAGGGCATGCTCACGCTCCAGCAAGGGTTTGGAAACCAGTATTTTTGTAACTACCTTGAAGGCTTCATAACCGGCATTTACTTCGATGGGGCCCGGATCGACCCGCAGGGCGATGTGACCAATGCAACCGACAATCAGTGGGCGCTCGGAATTGGGAATAAAATTGACGGGGAGTTGGATCCGCCAGGATCGAATGTTGATTGGTATTTCGATGTTTCTCCCGGCCCGTTGTATAATCCAAATCCATACAGTGCTTCGGTGGTTTTATACCGTAGCGGTGTGACCAGTAATGGTTGCAATGTAGTTCTGCCTATCGTTCCAGAGCCCAAGAAACTGTCTGATTTGTTGGAAGACAGTACCTATCAGGCCTACCTTACGGAGAAGAAATTGTATGACCAGCTTATTGTTTACAGGCAATTGAAAGACAGCCTGCAACTGATGTATTCCGGTTCTACCTACGACCTGACACTGCAGAATTTCTTCAACCTGATGGCATTGGGAAATACCGGGTATCTTGAAAATGTAAAGGATGCTCTGAACAGCGGGGATAAAGCAGCCGCTGAGATTGCCAACCTACAAGTGATTCCTACGAACCTGCACGAAGCGAATAGTAAGTATGTGAATGAAATCCTGATTGCTTCTGATAAGGACACCATCTCTTATGATGTAACCGCCCGAAACAACTTGTTGAGTATTGCCTACCAGAACCCGCTTGTTGGTGGAGAAGCGGTATACCGTGCCCGAGCAATATTACGTTTGGATCTGGAGGATCAAACTATCGGGTTCCGAGTAGCTGACACTTGGGTAATTCAAGAACAGACATTCCGTGTTTTTCCCAACCCTACAACCGGAGAATTCTTCGTTTCAACTTCAACAGAGGTGAATGAAGAAGTTAAGCTCAAGGTTGTCAATCCATTGGGAATAGCTGTAATGTCAGGAGCGATAATGAAGGACCAATCATCCACAACCATTGATCTAAACTCGTTTGATCCCGGAATCTACCGACTCGTAATCGAATCAATCGTTGGTCGCGAGGCTCATACTATAGTGCTTATCCGATGAAATGGGTTATCATTTTAGTGTTGTTGCCGCTAGCAGCATTAGGCCAGTTTACCGACCGTTATTGGACGTTTGGCGACAGCGCTGCGATTGATTTCGGCAATACCAGCAACCCACAGGCAGGTCTTTCATCCCTGCGCTCTCGCGGAAGTTGTGTAAGCATCTGCGACTCTGCCGGTCAGCTCTTGTTTTATGGAGGGACTCCTAACACTTCACTTTGGCCACAAACCACAGTTCAGGAATTGGGCTTGATCTTTAACAAGAACAACTTGCTTATGGAGAATGGAGACACCTTGGTTGGCGGAGCGTGGTATCAGGAGATGGTTATCGTTCCATGGCCGAATCACCCGGGTTTATTTTATGTTTTTCACGTGGGCATCACCTCTACAACAGACCCTGGCTTTTATTATTCAATAATTGATCTAAGCTACAACGGCGGCTTGGGAAAAGTGATTCAGAAGAATGTTCAACTTCAGAATTTTCCGGTTAATGACGGAATAGCGGCAGTCAAACATGGGAATGGCCGGGACTGGTGGGTGGTTCACAAAAGGTACGAGCCCAATGTGTTTACAGATGAGTTTTATTTGTATTTGGTAACCGCGTC
>WBZT01001055.1_pt1 | contig 20973 bp, 15 predicted proteins | sample 5204241 | NCBI WGS metagenome assembly WBZT01 (sample SAMN12344358, study PRJNA552823) | activated sludge metagenome | biome: Activated sludge suspended growth; feature: Nitrification reactor; material: Wastewater; isolation source: activated sludge from nitrification reactor of wastewater...
GAAGCCTATTGCAATGTTGTTTTTACCGTTCATCTTGTATATATTTTAAGTAAGTGAATATTCGCTCACAAAGATAGGTCTATTATATTTATACCTGCAAGATTTTTTGAGAAAACTTTAAAATGTGACGAAAATCATCTTGGTGCGGTGGGTAATTGGCTCTTTTGGGGTTTGCCTGTGTGTCGGGTTGTGTGAGGGGGCAAACCCCAAATGTGCCAATGCGGGCTGGCTAAAATTATTTTTTAAAATGTGCGGTGGGAAAATTTTTAAAACCTTGCGTTGGGTGAGTGTCGGCAAAATGGTCTGGTCGGTGTCGAGTTACAGCGAAATTGTCAACGAGTTTTTGTCGCCCGAGAATTTATTTGTTAGTCAAAAGTCTGGTCGTTTTGGTGTCCGTTTGATTGTTGCACGGTCGTCTTTTAGGCTTGCTTATAACACTTGGGTTCACGAAGGTTTGATATAGAATTTCGTGAATATCGTCTATATGTAGAGGTAATTAAGTAATTGATATTCATATATTTAAATGGTCAATTGGACTAACGATCTTTGCTTTACTGACATCCGTAATGTGGGTATATATTTCTGTTGTTTTAACTGATGCATGTCCTAATAAATGTTGGATAACTCTGAGATCTGTACCCCTTTCCAATAAATGTGTAGCGAAACTATGCCGAAGTGTATGTACCGTTGCATATGGATTCACTTTTGAAAGGTCCACTGCTTTTCTAAATATGAGTTGGACGCTCCTTGGACTGTATTTACCACCATCTTGACCTTCGAACATCCAATATTTCGGTTTGTAAATATCGTTATATTCCTTTAATCTAAGAATAATTTTTTCAGACAATATAGTCATCCTATCTTTTTTTCCTTTTCCAGCCTTCACATGTATTTTCTTTTGATCAATAAGGATGTCAGCTTTTCTTAAATTAACAACTTCACTTAATCTCAATCCAGCTGCATAAATTAAAGATAATATGGTCTTATGTTTTATATTTGTTGTGAGATTAATGAGCCTTTCTACCTCTCTTTCTGAAAGAATGTCTGGTAAATTTGAAGATCTTTTTGGTCGTAGATCTGTAACAAAAAATCGTTGCCGCAATAATACTTTTTCATAATAGAATTTAATTCCATTGATTATAGTGTTCTGTAGGCTTTGAGAGATGTTTTTATCATTAATGAGGTGCAATAGATAAACTTTAATGTCTACCTCATTTAATTGATCTGATGGAGTTCCTTTATAATATTGTAAGTAGGCTCTGAATGCAGAACAATAGGTCTTGATCGTTTCATTACTGTACCTCCTTATTCTTAATTGTGCCTCCAGAGAGACTAATGCGATCTGATGTTCCTCGTCAAGTTGTGGCTTTTTTTGTTCAATATTTTCTTTGCGGTTTGATTTTGTTTTATTACATTTTTGATGGTCGATGACTATGAGTTCCACCTGATTAATTTGTAAATGGTAATTACTAAATAACTGTTTAAATTGAGCCCAATGTTCTTTTGATTTAGGAAAGTACCAACATCTATGTTTGGGACTCCAATACCTAATGGGCAATTGTCTGATGAGATCTTGTTCATACGTTGTTTTTATTTGACGCACAGCGACAAAAGACTCGCCGTTTACCAGTGCAGGTGCAATGGATAAATGTAAGTGTTGTTGGGTGTTGTAAGACATGTTGAATTCATTTAATTGACAAAATTAAATGGTAATTTTTATATTATTATGTATCTTATATACTCAAAATCAATATTTTATAATAATAATTGTTTATAAACGTTTATATCGGATAGAAACGATTATATTTATTAAAAATGGAAAAATGCATACAATGTGGTATCGAAATCCTCGGCCGCTCCGACAAAAAATTTTGTTCAGCGGTCTGTAAAAATAACTTCAACAACAAATTGCGTAAGTTAACGATAAAAGAAACAGCCATTGTCGACTCCTACCTTCATCGCAATCGCGAGATTCTAATGCATGTAATGGGTTCTCATAAAAAAATTCAAATAGACAAATTGCAGCTTTCTAAAGCCAGATTTAAGTTTGAGTATCATACCGGCCATTATGTAAACAAAGAAGCTAAGATGTACTGGCTGGTCTATGATTTCGCCTGGATGGAATTCAGTGATCAAAAAATTTTGATCGTCCGAAAATCATTCTAACGCCATTGAATTTATTGCTGGAAGAAATTTCTTTTCATGAATCTAAAAATGCTAGGATTATAGCTGAGATATGGTTGGCAACCAGAAACTTTCAAATGAAAGATTTTGCATTCCGCCTGAGCCATAAACCCAAAATTATCATTAGTAATAATTCAGGCTTTGTACAGTGGATTCGCTTCTCCTAATGACAATTTTGGGTCTATCGCATCCTATGGGATTATCTGATCAAAGTAACATCTCCGCTTAGTTCAGCTTCTTCACCTGAAGCAAATTCTACCAATGCATGATACAGGTAAACTCCTGGTTTCAACTCCTGGTTTCTAAACTGTCCTGACCAACCTAAATAATCTACGTTGACCGGAATATTAGTGGTGTGATATACCAATTCGCCCCATCGATCATAAATTCTCAACCATATGATTCTGGCATTCGGCTCTCCATAGATGGTAAAATAATCGTTGATCTGATCTCCGTTTGGACTAAATGCGTTGGGCGCCCATACTTTTGGTGAATCTATGAATCGAATGAGCATTTCGTCCTGAGCGGTGCATCCATTTTCATCCTCAACCATGAGATGAATCAGCGTGGTTGAATCAATGCTGGCGATGGATCTGTCGCAATGTGGGCAATCAAAGATGGACGGTGGACTCCAGTTATAAATTAAATTTTTTCCGTTTGTTTCGGAAGTCAAAAGAATTTGTTGAGAATGGGTAAGTGTGGTATCTGAACCAAGATGAATATATAAGGAATCCGGTTCATTAATTGTTATTTGAACGGAATCCGAAATACAAGCATTCGAATCCATCACAAAGAAAGTATAGACGCCTTTGGAAAGTTTATGTAGAAGACTGGTATCTTTCACTTCTTCATAGTTTAAAAAATATCTCAGTGGTGAATGCAGATTTTCAACATTTTCCAGGCTTATTTTTCCATCGTTTTGATGGAAACAATGTATATCTTCAGAACCGATTTGAAGAGATGGTTTTACATAAATAGAGCTGATGAGTACAATGCTGTCACAATCGTTTATTCTGGAGATATTTTTTATTTCGGTCTTCACCTCTTCTACATGGCAAGTATATAATTCGATTCTGCCTGTATCTGATTTTATCCAATGAATATTCGTAATGACCAGGCTGTCACAATATCTACCTTTGAGGAGCTTAAAGAATATTCCGGATTGGGAACTATCGCAGGTGTTCGAATGAAAGGTTAAAGTATCTTTTTTGATGTAGTGGTTGAATTGAATGCGGATAGAATCGCAACCATTTTTATTTTTGTAAAATGTGGTATCGTACGTGGCATTTGGTGGTTCACAGTAAAAAGAAGTTGTGCGAACGGTATCTGAAGGGGTAAACAGGATATTCTCGATAAGGATGGAATCACATCCCTGGGCGTTGGTAAAGTGTCGGGTATATTCCCCGGCATATGATTTGTCACAGGTATTACGGGTCAAATAGCTGGTATCAGATCTTTTGGTGTGGAAATTGTAAATGACAAGACTATCACAATATTGACCTTTGAGTTTCAAAGTATCTGCATATTCATTTGACAACCTGCAGATACTCGTATCCACAATGGTCTGCACATTGGTGACATAGATTGTTTCAACAATAATTAAGCTATCACAGCCTTTGGTGTTGATGTAGAAAGAAGAATCTATTCCTTGTAAGTTTGGATCACAGGTCCATTTTTTCAAATAAACCTCATCTCTGACAGCCGGCACAAATACCATGACATGAATGCTGTCACAAGGTTGCTGAACATAGTGGATACTATCTGTTTTGACCGAGCTGAGAAAACAATCATACATACTGTCTACAGTAATCTTCTGCATTACATATGGTCTGCTGATTACGATGATAGAATCACAGAATTCAGTATTCATCAAAAAAATGGAATCGATGCTACTTTGCATTGAATCGCAGGTAGGATTTTCAATAAGAGTGACATCCCTTCTGGCAGGAAAATAAGTTCTTATAACCGTGCTATCACAATCTGTTCTTGAAAAAATCGTGGTATCGGAATAGCTACTTTTAAGATTACATTTCGCCAATTGAATTCTGGTGACCACTTGCGTAGGAGATTGTCTAAAAGTTCCCGTTGTCTCTGAATCATTTCCGCATTCGTCGGTCACGGTAAACAAGACTTTTATTTCAGAAGCCAATGAATCTCCATTAAAATTATTTTTCCATACCAACTTCCCACTGCAATGATCGCTGGCTACAGCATAGCCGTTATTATCGAGCCACTTTGATAAACTATCTCTGCCATTTATCCCACAATCTAATTGAACATTTATGGCAGAACTCAATTTTGGACCTGTAGTATCTTTTACAATAAAAAACGAAGGGATAGAATTAGAATTCATGCAAGCATCATATACTATAAAATTAACGATGCTGGTGTCACAAAAGGATCTTGGTTTGTGATTGAAATAATAATCCCAATGATCAACTAGACAATTATCGTTTGCCGTAGCGCCTCCATGTTGAAGAAGATACAGATTAAATACAGAGTCAACATTGGAAGGACAGTATAGAATGGTATCTTTAGGAGAAAGGACAAAAGAAGGTTGCTCATCATCCTTTATCGTAATTTTTTGAACGAATTCATTGAGGTTACCACATTTATCCGTGGCCTTCCAGGATCTGGTAATAATTTGATCACAAGGTGGTCCTTGTTTTTTTTCTTCAAAATTTACGGACGGGTTCAGATCACAATTATCTGTAAAGCTTATAGCATCAATAGCCGGAACATCTTTGATGCAACTTAACATTAGATCATTAGGAATCGAAGAAGCAATTGGCTTCTCCGTATCTCCCGGACATTCATAGAGGTGAATGTCGTCTATGAGCATTCCACCCCAGGCCAATGGACCGGATCCGATAAGTTCAAGCGTCGTTGTACTGCCCTTGGCTATAAACATATAGCTTGCTTTTAACCAGAGCGAATTGCCCGGATTAAAAGCAGTCCAACTTGTATTCAACCAGGCACCGCCTTCAATTTTTAAATTGGCCGTAGCAGAAGGTGCTGCGATGTGAATAGCATACCATAATTCGATGGTATAGCTATATCCTGCAGTTAATCCGGTGAGCGGGTAGAGGACCGCTCCGGGAGTTCCTCCATGAAGATCCATATGTTGGCTCGCACCATTTGGATTTCCTGCTCCCATATTTCCGTGTGTTGGATGGTGAATACTTATAGAACCACTGGTTACATTCCAGCCATCATACATTTGACCTGCTGCGTAATCTATCCATCCACCCGGTGGTGCAATGGGTGCAGACTCAAAGTCAAAATTATTAAACGTTAGTTCCTTATTCACGCCACAACAGCAAGGTCCACCCAATGTCGTCATGGAATAGGCATCCTTGGGAGGGTAGGAATGATATGTTTTTAAATTAAATACAAGGGATTCAAAACGAAAGATGAATAAAAATATGATTGGTAAAATCATAGAGAAAATAATGAAGGTAAGGAATCTATAATCGAACTTGTATTATATCAGCGAAGATAAGGAGTTTGATACAAGGATCATTAATTATTTATGGCTGAAGCGAATGTATTTTATTGTTTTCCCAAGCTCAAGATGCATTTTTTCATAATAGGTCTTTATGGCTAAAGAGGTATCTGAAAAAGTAGACGCATATAAATTATCGCTACTGAATTCTATTTGAAAACCATCTGTGTCAGTAATACTTTTCAATCCAAATTGGTATAAGGCATCATCGTCTGTTTTCAAATGTAGGATCCCATTTGGCTTGATTATTTTTTTGTAAATATTCAGAAAAAAAGCGGATACCAACCTTTTATTAGACTTGCTTGGTCTTGGAAAAGGGTCTGGAAAAGTTATCCAGATTTCATCTACTTCTCCGGTTGCAAAAAAATGATCTATCAACTCAATTCTTGTTCTCACAAAAGCAACATTAGATAATTGATGGGAGATAGCTTGAGAAGCTCCTTTCCAAATTCTTGCACCTTTGATATCTATTCCGATAAAATTTTTTAATGGATAATGTTGAGCAAGACCTATGGAATATTCTCCTCTTCCACAAGCAAGTTCTAAGACAATTGGGTTTTCATTTTTGAAAAACGCGGAACCCCAATTCCCTTTGAAGTTAACAGGCTGGTTATAGCCAGCCATAAGTTGTGGATTTTCAAAACTTGTGTTTTCAAAGACATTCGTAAATTTTAAATTATCGGCAAACTTTTCTAGTTTGGATCGGTTGCTCATGAATTATAAATCTTTATTGAGCAAATCAAAAAAATCTGTAAACCTTGTATCTTGTAAAGGTAGATCATTATCCGGGTGATCAAGTTCAATGTAACTTCCGGGATCCTGAAGCAATGATTTAAGATGGCTTATAGATTCAGGGCTCAATTCATTACTGTTTTTATTGATCATCAATACCAAAGGACTAATGATATTCTGGATATATTCATAGGTGTTGAAATCATATTTTAAATCTCGTGGTAACAAAACCAAAGCCGGCAATTTTTGCCGAATCCAGGTTCGGATTCCATATATCGGGTTTATAAGAATGACCAGCCGGCAAGGAATAAGATTGGCGAGATAAGCTGCGGCGACTGCTCCCAGACCATAACCTATAACAATAACACTATCCTGACCAACTTGAGACTTAAGCCAGGAGTAACTAAGCTGTGCGTCTTCATACCAGTTAAATTCTGAAGGTCTTCCATCTGACTTACCGTATCCGCGATAATCCGGAATTAAAAAGCTGTAGTTTCGTTCTACAAAAAATGGCGCAAAGTGACCTGCCCAATAATCCACACTTTTATCAGCACCATGAAGGAAAAGTATATGCGCTTTTGGATTAATATCCGGTTTGAATTGCAACAAATTAATCCGCTCATTATTTGGTTGGCTTAATTTAAACTCTTTGAATGCTAATGGAAAATGATAATTGGTATTATTACTATGCCTGACTGGAGAAAATACTATGAAATCAATAAGTATGTATATGAAAAAAATGCCTATGATATAAAGCAAAATAAGAGATCCAAGTAGAATTAATATTCGTCTTAATGTCATATCTAATTAACCAGTTCAATTCTTTATAAAACTTCCTTAGATTCATAAGTCTTCTCAAATCTACTCATTTGAGGCATTCTTCACTGAACCCAAGTTTCACCGAATCTTATATTCTAATGTCAGATGGCAATAACTTGTAAATAATAAATAATTACAAAGCAGTAATACAGAATTGTATCCGCTAAGGTATTAATATTCGCTAAACTGAAGCGGTTGTTTTTAAGTAAAACTTTAAATAGATGTAATTATTTTTTAATGTTTCCTGGCAACACTTATGGTTCCGGAATGCAAAATCCGGTCGTTTTGCACTAAGGTATAAAAATAGTTACCGGATGGCCATTCAGAAGTATTAATGCGTTTATTGGATACCATGGATTGATTATAAATCAATCTTCCCTTCAGATCATAGATATTAATAATCGCGTCATGACGGATTCCTTTGGAATCAAATTGTATATAATCATCCGATGGATTGGGATATATAAAAAAATATTCAGCCGATGTAGACTCATCCTTATTAAGGATCAGTTCATGCTCTATCAATCCGGATGAATAATATTCATTTCTTAAGCTGGTATTCAATTCTATTTTTTGAATAAGTTCATTCGGAGAGATATTGTTATCAAATCTAAGTGTAAAAATTGGTTTACTGAAATCAAGGTCTAATGCTTCTCCGGTACTGAAGCTTAATTTTAAAATATTGTTCTGAATAAAAATACAGTCCTCCGGAATTTGAGATTGGATGATGTGCAGATCGGCATTTACTTTTTGTAAGGAAAGTGCAAATTGAAAGCCTTCCAGGCTTACGGCATCATTTTCTAGATATACGGCGATATCATTATTTTTAACATCGGAAACGGTTGTTAAATGTAAATAAACTTTAGCGGGATTTTCTTTAACCCTGGTATCAATTTTATCAGAAATTTCCCTATAACTATAATCCAGATCACCCATTTTTAGAGCAAGTACATCTGCATTCAAACGAGGAAAACTGGTAATATTTATACCCTTGAAAAGTATGGATTCATAGGCATTAAATTTAGATATAGTTGTCTTCCAGTCTGTACGAAAAAAATACCACGGGAGAACTTTAGGGAATTCTGGTATGACACCCAGTAACAATTTTCTCATCTCAGCAATATCTGAGGAAGAAACTGAAAAATTATTATTTACATCCGCAGCAAAGTATTGAAGGGTATCGGTAAGCAGTTGTTTGCCGAGAATATGTTTTTGAATTATTAAAATGTCTTTGGTAGAAAGCCCTTCCAGAATTTGAGTTCTTTTGACAAAACGATAAGAGAGAAAGCCGGTATTTTTTTTCTTTAACTTAAATGCATATTGTATTCCACCATTGGGAGACACACAGAATTTATCAATATTATCGCTATCCGTAATGTAAATGGAATCTGGATATACTCTTATGTTAGAAGACGTAGAAATTATTCCACCAACATCACCGGTTTCAGCCATACTCGTCAGTGTTGTTGAATTGAGTTGGGTGCATTTGAATCCATCTGTTATCACTGCAGAATAGTTTCCTGCACTGAGTCCGGATATGGTTCTGTTCAAAGAACCGGTGTTCCATTGATAGGAGTATGGTATAAATTCTCCTTTAGGACTTAATGTAATTTCTCCTTCGGATCCGCAAAGATTTGTTACAACGGTCTTGTCCTGATCAAAACTATTCTGATAAGACATGAGGGTAATGTTTGTTGTCTTTTTAATTATTTCTCCGGTACAAACATTTTTAATGCTCCAATCTCTTTTGAATTTGATGGGTAAATTGCACATATTGGAGACCTTGGTATCGATGTAGCTAACTTCTACTGAACCCAGAAGTAAAGGCATACCTAGTATGGTTTCGGCCAGACCTTTATCTTTTGGATAATTTATAGTGGTATCGCTTGGAACTTTAACTTGAGCAGCCGTTAGATGTTTGATAAAAATGCTTTGCGTACATCGCTCCAGATTGCCGATTGTATTTCTAATGGTAAAGATTCGCGTAACAAGATCATTGCCATTAGAACAATTGCCTTTTGAAAAAATTTCAATGTACGTAATGGTCACTTCACCGCCATCATTCATAATAACTTTTGGAAAACCCGTTACAGAAGTATCATATTTCTGTCCTTCGTTAATGGTGATATTAACAGGACATTCTACCAATAAAGTTTGAGGTGATCGCGGGATGGTAACTTCCTTGATGCCAGCCATAAGACCTATTGGAAGCAACAATAAAATTATCAGGTTCCTCATTTTTAGCATAATTTATGGTAAATTTAGTTAAAAATTGGCAGAATCGGTTCTATTCAAAGCCACGCTACATAAGATAATATAAATTAAACTAATCAGTAATACATAACAAATTAAAATTAAACTGCTTTCATTAGATCTGTTTGTATATATGAATTAAAAAAATATAAAAAGCCCGGAAGCATAACGCCCGGGCTTCTTATATAACTTCAGCACAATGTAAGTGTATTATTAAAATACAGTATCGATGTTACTCATCTCAAATTTTCAGCTTGATATCATTCCTCAGCATAAATTGATTGCTAAAATACAGTTTGAAAAATTGAAGAAAAATCACTCAAATTTTTTCGAACCATTGGCTTGTATGACATAACGAAATGTGTAATATCTTGCTTCATCTTTAAATGCATTTGGATTAGCCGGTGCATTTTTATAATAAGATAATATTTCCATTTTCGCATATTTTCCATCCGCAGTTTGGATGACTAATACTTTTCCCGGCGTTGCATTGATGGTCATGGTTGCGCCATTATAAGTAGACCAAGACGATCCGATGGCATACACCGGACTGTTATCGGATTTAAAACTACTATCTGCAGGAACCTCTTTCAGATCATCAAATAATCCATTATAAATAAAAGCTCCCGCATGACCAGGTCCACTGGTTCCTGAATTTACAATAATTCGACTCGATCTAAATCCTAGATCCCATTTAGAACTTGCACTATCGGAGTGATTGACAACTGTGCTATCTGACAAACGAAAAAATGTAAATAACTTAGTATCTCCGATAGGAGCACCGGTCAGCGTATCATAACCGGTCGTTGGATCTGCAGCAAGGTTTTTGATTTGAATGGATTGTACGGTTGTTCCTGTATTGTCGTCTTCAGAACAAGCCACCAAATGTATAAGAATCAAAGTGCATAAAAAATAAAAATAGTTCTTCATGATTTTATAAAATTATAATGTATTTGAATAAATAAATTTCTCCCGATCAGTGTTGGAATATGAATTGGATCCGTGTAATTTGCTATATTTTCAGCGCCAATACGGCATTCCATTTTGGAAGTCAGCATTTTTCCGATGGTAAGGTTGACTAAAAAATAAGCCGGCACAAAATGATCGTACTTATCCAGAACGCCATTGGAATTTTGATCACTGGGTGGAACAACCACACCACTCACATTTCCACTGGTACTGAACAATCCGAATTTACCTCTGTAGTTAATTCTACACTGAACATCGGTCTTCCACTTTGGAATTTTATAATTGATTTTAAAAGATACTTGATTTCTGGACCTGTTGGCCAAACCAAAATAATCTGAGGATCGCAACCTGTAAGTTACCAGGCTAACAGGGTCTCTTCCAAATAAATTGCCATTGGCTATCAGCTCAGAGACATCTTTATCTTTGGCAATAAGATATTGGTAGCCAAGCTGTGTACTTAGTTTTGAATTCAAAGTGTAATTCGTATTGATTTCAAGTCCGGTCGTATAAGCTCTTTTAATATTGGTATAACTGTATATATTTTTTTGATTGGTCGTAGAGGCTATAAGTTGTGTTTCAATGAGTCCTTTAATATCATTTCGAAAGAAATTGAGATCAACAAAAAATTGATCGTTCAATTGGTAATTTGCACTGGTATTGAATGCTACTGATGTTTCAGCCTGCACCGTTCCAATTTTGGAAACATCCGTAAAGTATTGCGCGATTAATCCCAAGGAAGCAAGTCTTTTCATTTCGTTTTGAATAACTTCTGTTCCAAAAACGGAATAGGAAGCGGCATCATTGTTAAAGTTCAGATACAGCTGTCTGAAATCCGGCGCTTTAAATCCTGTTCCTGCCGAAGCTTTAAATTGCAGACGGTGACTTGCCTGATACAATAGAGCTAGTTTAGGACTCCACTGCATCGCATACGTTGTGTTTTTATCCAATCTTACACCCGCGATAAAACTTAAGTTTTTCAATACATCCGATTCAAATTGTACAAATCCATATTTGGTATGTTGATTACGGCTTTTGTCATCTCCATATCGATTGGATTCAACGGTCTCCTGAATTTGACCAACCCCCAAAATGATTTTATTTTTTTCCTGTAAAGTGTAGTTGGTAATAAATTCTTCTCTAAAATAATATTGTTGAAAACGATCTTTATAAAATACCGTTGAAGCGTTTAAGTGGTTTAAATCGGTTTGTGTTTCGTAGCCGCTACCATAGGTACGAACTTGAAAATTCAGTTTACTATTCCATTTAAATTTATAGGTCGGAATAATATTCCAATCCGATACAGTGCCATTTCCTTCAACCTTAATGCCCGAAGTATCTCCTGCGTTAAATACCTGATATCGGTTTTCCTGATATTCTTTGAATCCTCGAAGATTCAAAATAATCTCATGTCTGGCACTTGGATTAAAAAAGAGTTTGCCTGACATCGTAAAATTCCGGTAAGGGGAGACGGTTTGTCCAAAAACTTCAGGAGACAGGTCATATCCATTGGTACGATAATGGTCCAAAGAAAAAATGGCTCTCCACTTCGGTTGTACATAGGCTGCATTCATATTGAAATCATAAGAATTTCTAGAAGCAGCCCGAATTCCAAAATTAAGTTTAGGGACCAGGGATTGCTCCGTGATGATATTAATTACGCCTGCTAAGGCATCTGATCCATAAAGACTGGAGCTGGGTCCCTTAACGATTTCAATTTTTCGGATGTTGAAGGTACTTATTCGACTGAGTTCAAGACTTCCTGCATATCGGCCAATGATGGGTTCTCCATCGATAAGTATGAGGGTGTAATCCGGATTCAGACCTTGTATCTGAATACCATTTCCAAGACCATTGATCTGTGGAACGACCATCAGACCGGCTTGTTCGCCCAATACATCCTGAAGCCTGTTTTGAGAAAGGGATTTTATAGAATTATAATTTATTATCTGACAGGGAAGCGGTATTCTTGAAAGGAGTTTTTCAGATCTTGTGGCTGTAACACTGACCTCCTGGAGCTGCAAACTGTCTTTTTGGGCAGAAACTTCCCTGTAAAAAAGAAGTATAAAAGACAAATAGGCAATGATATTTCTCATGCAAGGCATTGGCAAAATGCGCTGCAAAATTCCAGGGAAAACAACTTATAAAATAGCCCAAAACGTATTATTAATAACCAATTTCGTATATAAAATGATTCTAAAAATCGTAAAAATCAGCCTATTTTTAAAACATTTGTTAATATATTAGGGTTTAGAATATCAAATCTCGAAAAGGCTTCATCAATTTATATCCCAATTCGTAATATGTTGGAAGAGAATATTTTAATCAGAATCATTGATCCCCTTACCGTAAAAAATCAGCCGGATGAGATTTTTTACAGACAGTATGTCCATCTGCTCTTTTGTTTAAGAAAGGAAGTTGTCTTGCGATTTGGACCCGTGTATTCACGAACACTTCAGGATGGAAAAGCATTTATTATTTATGATCCCGATAAAGATATTCCCTACCACCTGGAAATGTCTGATGAATCCAGATTGATTTTTATTCAACTGAATTTGCAGGCGCTGCATAGAATGTTTGCACCGGAATCCAATGATGCTCCGATTTTTAATCCTGAAAATGCAAACCGAAAATTCTATGAAGAGCGGGAAATTAACTCAGACCTGCTTTCTGTTTTAAATCAACTGCTGGAAGTAAAATTGCTGGACAATTCATTGAGATTATATCATCAGGCCAAGAGCCTGGAAATTCTAAGTTTATTTTTTACAAACAATAAACCGGACACTGAGGCATGTCCTTTTTTAAGTAATGAACAGGTGATCCGAAAATTGAAAAATGCTAAAAATCTGCTTATTCAAAATTATGCGCATCCTGCGAATATACCGGAGATAGCCAAAGAAGTTGGCTTAAATGAATTGCAATTGAAATTGGGTTTCAAAGAAATCTATGGGAATACCCCATATCAGTTTGTATTGGATTATAAATTAGAAATGGCCAGACAATTTTTAATCCATCAGAAAATGCAGGTCGCAGAAGTAGCAGATAAGGTCGGATATACCAATGTTAGTCATTTTATTACTGCTTTTAAGAGAAAGTTTGGATTGACACCTAAAAAATTTGTTTCCGGTTAAATTCGATTTACGGAAAATTTTTCAAAACTTTTCGGTTTAGCTGGCTTTGAAAAAAGTTCTATTTAGGATGAAGATTTTTTATCCTCAACACATGGAATCCAATTGGATCTTGTAATCCTAAATTGAATTATAAGCTCTTCTCAACTTATCGGATAAATTTACTTCAACAGAGTTGCCATCCTCTACGACAGACCTACTTTCAAATCTGGTTTGAATCTTACTTGAACAAAGACATCATTCTAACTTATCATTTACTGTGCGATTCAAACTGTTCCAAACTATCGATGTATAGCATGTTTTGGATTTCAGATGATCAGAAGAAAATTTGAATGGTGTATTATTTTATTTGGAAAATCTTCTAGACAAATCCAGCTCATAGAGTACCATTCCATTTTGTAAGAGTGAATCGAATATTACTTTTCGATTTGAGTGGGAGGATTTAAGCTAAATTGTCTGGCCAACTCTGCGGAGTATCTGATTTGGCAGATAGAATCAAGATGGGTAAGAGAAATTTCTAAATCCGGATTCATCGATGCCTCATTACTTTTAAATATAAAACCTGGTCTTTTCCAAAAGGGAATAGAGCTTTCAGCAGACCAGTTGAGTTTGGTAGTTTTAAAGTCATTTATCAGAATATCGATCTGACCGGAGGTCTTGCATTTAGCTGTTTTCTGGATATCGACGGAATATTCAATTCTGTTCATATCGAATTTGTCTAATTTCAAAATTCCCTGTTTCATGGATGCTGGGCCATCGGTCCATAGTATGGATTGGCCGGAATGAAATGGAGCACCGGAAAACTGGCTTTTGGACAATGGATTTTTTAGAGGATAAGGCGACCAGTCGCTCCATCTGGAGAGATCGGCAATTTCCCGGATCACAATATTTTGAGGAGCATTAATAATTTTTGAAGACGATACTTTGATGGAAGACGGTCCGATTAATGATAAAATCAGATAGAGGAGAAGCAATAAAGCGATGGTAAATAGACTTATTCGAAAAATTTTCATGAGCTGAAATATTGCGCCAATAAATTAATAGTAATAAAAAATAATACCAAATTGAATAATAGTAAGTCCGAACTTATCCGATAAACTGTTCACTACATCCTTGCAAATCCCACCTGTAGTGCCTCATGACAGTATGGTTTACACTTTCGGTGAACAAGTTTCTTATCAAAAACATTTGGTCAGCTTTCTAATTCAGAATTGGTATTCATCTACCAAAGGTAGCAATTTTTGTAATTATAATATTACAAATATATATATTATTTTATAAATATGAATGTAAAATTGCAATATTACAAAATATAATGTTACCTTTGCTTTCACATTTGATGAGGTTTAATGGGCTTAAGCAAGTCAGCAGAGTTTTCAAAGAGGTTGAACAAGACAGCAGGCCTGTGTCACGCACTTGGTCACCCCGCAAGGGTGGCAATATTGGAGTTGTTATCGGTCAAATCAAAATTGATAGCAATCGATATAACAAGTTCCCTTCCATTGGCACAGGCTACTGTCGCCCAACATCTAAAAATGTTGGTCCATTCAGGCTTATTGCAGTATCGTGTAGAAGGCAGTTACGCTTATTACAGTATTGAGAAAGAAGCTTTTTCGCAATTAATCCATTCCCTACACGCCTTGCAGCTTAAACTGAAATAAGTTTACGAAAGCAGGGCGCCTTATAAATAAAATTTGCCTGATCGTTATGGACTTTTGTAGTTCTCTGTTTAGCTTTACGCGAAATACAGACCATTATGTACGAATTTCCGGATTGGTTTACTTCCGAAGTCATTTTGAGCATCCTGACATTGACATTCCTAGAAATTGTATTGGGTGTTGATAATATAATATTTATTTCTATTACAGCGAACAGGCTTCCCAGCCAGGAGCGAAAAAAGGCAACCAACATAGGTCTGCTCGCTGCGATGGTCATGAGAATTTTATTACTTTTCGGATTGGCCTTTTTAACAGCACTTCAAAAACCTTTATTTACTATACAGGGCAATTGGGTGCATGGTGAATTTTCGATTCAAAGTCTTATACTTATATGTGGTGGAATTTTTTTAATTTATAAATCAGTAAGTGAAATACATCATAAACTAGACGCAGACGATACGGCACATTCCATTTCAAAAAAACATAAAACATCTATCTGGAATGCCGTTTTGCAAATAACTCTGATTAATTTAATATTCAGTCTTGACTCCATCCTTACAGCGGTTGGAATGACTTCAGGGGTACACGGTTCATTGTGGATTATGATTGTAAGTGTTATTGCCTCGATTATTATTATGATTGCTTTTGCACATCCTGTTGGAAAATTCGTTAATGAGCATCCAACTGTGCAAATGCTTGGTCTTTCTTTCTTGTTGCTCATCGGATTCATGTTGATCGTTGAAGGTGCACACCTGTCCGAATTTGTTTTAGCCGGAGAGCCTGTTGGAACCGTACCGAAAGGCTATTTATACTTTGCCATCGCATTTTCTCTATTGGTAGAAGTGCTAAATATGAGAATGAGACGCCGAAAACGACCAATACAGTTACATGGTATCGGAGAGGATGCCAGAGAGCAAGGGTATTTTGATAAAGACGAATAATAGTTGACAACTATGGATTGGTTCGTAAAACTGATGATTGGTTTTGTAGCAGCTCAGCATCTATTGTTTTTCTATATTGAAACGTTTGCCTGGAAAACCCTGGGAAAGAAACTCTTCAGAAAACAACTCACAGACGATGGGTTTAACAGTACCGCTAATTTGGCTGCAAACCAAGGCTTGTATAATGCTTTTCTTGCAGCAGGATTGATCTGGAGTTTTTTTGTAAGCGATGAAATCTGGATTGATAACCTGAGATTTTTCTTTTTAGGCTGTATCATTTTAGCAGGTTGTTTTGGTGGATGGTCGGTATCAAGGAGAATATTTGTAGTTCAAGCTGTTCCATCTATTATAACAATACTTCTTATCTTATTACATAAATGATCATACCATCGCAGGGAATAATTCTTCAATGCAATAGTTCTTCAACTTACAAAACTTAGAAAATATTTTGAAAGCTAATTTCTATCTACCATGGATCAAATATGCTGGAATAATTATTTCCTTTGTTTTGCCTTCGGTACTGTATTTATTAAATCCATTCGAACTGGAACATAAACCACTATTAAGTCTGGTTTTGTCTTGTCTCATGATTTGCTTTTGGATCATTGAAGTTCTGCCAATGGCTGTTGTGGCACTTGCACCCTTGGTACTATTTCCATTAAGCAAAATTTCAAGCTTACCAGAAGTAGCTAAGTCTTATGCAGATCCGATTATTTTCCTTTTTATGGGAGGTTTTTTTATTGCTATAGCCATCGAAAAATGGGAATTGCATAAAAGGATTGCGCTGAATATTATTCTTATAACAGGTCAGGAAGCAACAAAGCTTATATTGGGATTTATGTTGTCTACTTTTTTTATAAGCATGTGGATTAGTAATACGGCAACGACCATGATGATGTATCCCATAGCCTTATCAATTATAAATGTTGTCAAAACAAGTTATGATCACAAACATTTTATCAAGTTAAGAACTGCCTTATTACTTTGCATTGCCTATGCTTCTAACATAGGAGGGCTTTCAACAATTGTTGGTACTCCACCCAATAGTGCTTTTGTTGCTTTTCTAAATGAAAGGAACCAACAGTCTATTGGTTTTGCAGAATGGATGAAGATTTGTTTTCCCATTGCAATAATCATACTGATTATTTTGTTTCTGTTTTTTAAATATGTTCTTTTTCCAATGAAAAACGCATCGGAAAATCATTCCAAGGAATTTATTCAGCAACAACTCCAAAAACTTGGAAAATGGACCTATGAGCAGAAAGCAGTACTGGTGGTGTTCTTAATTACAGCCTTGTTATGGATTACAAAAGATCTGATCAATGATTTACTAAAAATCGAATTAAGTGATGTCATAATAGCGCTCATTGGATCATCAGCTTTATTTGCAATTCCTTGCAGCACCAATAAGATTACAGCAAATATTGACTTTGATGAAAAAGCAAACCAACAAGCCAGAATTCTGGATTGGAAAGATACCAATAAAATGGCCTGGGGTATCTTACTCATTTTTGGAGGTGGACTGGCTTTGGCCAAACAATTAGAATCGGTCGGCCTCATGAATAAACTGGGTGATGCTTTGGCAGTCCATACCAGCGATAATATTTTTTTATTAATATTGTTGGTGACTACTGTTTCAGTATTTCTAAGTGAAGTCATGAGCAATATTGCACAGGTAATTGTTTTGAGCCCCATTATTCTATCCATTTCTGCATCAATGCATTTGTCGCCTTTGGTACTTGGAATTCCAATGTGCCTGGGCGCATCGTGTGCGGGTATGATGCCAATGGGCACACCTCCGAATGCAATAATTTTTGGAAGTGGAATGATTTCTTTGAAATCAATGATGAAAGCAGGGCTTGTGGTCAATCTAATCAGTATTCTGGTTATTACATTAATTTGCTATTTTTGGTTTGTATAACAGAGCAACAATACCACAGTTCCCGGTAAATATTTAATTTGAATGAGAGGCTGTTTATTGAGATGTATAGTATGGTCTGTGTAGATTCTATCCTTTCAATATTTTTTCTTTCGTGCTGAAATTTGTAGATTTTTATATTTTTGGTATATGAAACTTCGTTGTTTAATAATCGATGATGATCCTATGATCTGTGATCTTGTGAAGCATTTTTGCTCCAAGATACCGGATATAGAGTTTTGCATATCCGCTTCAACGGGTAGGGACGGGCTGCAGCTACTGGGTAGTCAGAAGATCGATTTGTTGATATTAGACTATCATTTGCCGGACATGACGGGGCATGCCATTCTTGAAATCAATTCACAACAAATTCCTATTGTGATGATTACTTCGGAGAAGGATTTTGCAGTTACAGCTTACGAATACGATGAGATTTATGATTTTTTAATAAAGCCTATAGGATATGAGAGATTTGTAAAGGCCATTGATCGCATTAAAAATATTTCTGTTTCAGGAAATTCAATGGTCCCTTTCAATGATAATATATACTATATTAAGGATGGAAACAAATTCGTCAAAATACAATTTTCAGATTTGCTTTTTCTAAAAGCGGAAGAAAATTATGTTTCCTTTGTTTCGCAGGAAAAAAGTATTCTTAATTTATCAACCTTAAAAGAGGCTGAAACAAAATTGCCTCCTTACTTTATGAAAGTACATCGCTCATATATTGTCAATCTGGAAAAAATAGATTCTGCAACGACCGAGGAAATTAAAATTGGATCATATTCCATTCCGATAAGTCAGAAGTTCAAACGCGATCTGATGTTCTACTTGGCCAATAAGTAATTTTTTTATCGAACCAAATCTGTTGGATGATTATAATCTGTTTATGAATTCCAGATTTTCTCCTGGAATTTGATGTATTCTATGCAATATTTAAATTCTGTAAGATAGTCATCGAGCGCTGCTTGCATATTATTTTTACCGGTTAAATCCAATTGCTCCCATTTTTCTTCTATAGCATGAAGTTCGAATCTTCGAAGGGAATTAGCTAATTTATGAATTATCGCATTTTTATCTTCATTGCGTTCTTGTGAAATGGCTTTTTGTAATAGGGAAAGCGCATCATTCCACTCTTTAAGAAGTAATTGTAATGCATTTAGAATCTTGGCTCTGTCAAAATCATAATCATGATATAAACTCATTAGATTCGGGATGGAATATTCTTTCCAATTCCAGACCGTTTGAATTAATTCACGAAGCTGATCAGCTGAAATGGGTTTTTGAATAATACAGTCAAAAAAATTACCACTGGCGATAAGTAAAGAAACTAAATTATGGTCGCCAGTTAAAAGAATTTTGACTGACCTTGGCTTAATTAACTTTTTCAGTTTTTCAAGATGTTGAATAACACTTTCCTGATCAAGGTTGTTATCCGTGACCAGAATATCAATATGCTTTTGTTCTGTAATGGCGTTTAATGCCTCGATATTTTGTATGAGTTGAAGTTCAATTTTAGGACTGGAAAAAATATGTTTATACAAAAGATTAATTAGGGGATCATCATCTATAATCAAAATTTTATTCCATGAATCCTGAGGTAAAGCATCGGATACACTTTGATTTTGTGTATATTCTGTAAGGTTTAATACAAATGAAAATATGGATCCTTTGGGCTTATTTGATTTAACCTCCAGTTGAGAATTGAACAACTGTAGTAATTGTACTACAATGGGAAGGCCAAGTCCTGTGCCTACGGTCTTATTGGTATTTTCAGTGTCAGGCAACTGTTGAAATCTCTTAAGAATCGTATCAATTTTATTGGGAGGGATTCCGTATCCTTCATCCAGTACACTAATTTTTATATTGCATTGATTATCTTTTTGATTTAATATTTTACATTCAACAGTAATGTTTGTATCAGGAGGAGAGAATTTGATGGCATTACTGATTAAATTATTGATAACCTGATTAAATCGTAGCGGATCGATAATATAATGGTGCTTAATAATGGAAGCATCAATTATTTTCTCAATTTTTATTTTTTTGGATAGTGTTTCGAAGGTATAACTTTTGATGATTTGATCTAAAAGTTCATTGATTTTGGATGGTCGAGGTGATAAGGTAATTTTACCTTCTTTAAGTTTGGAAAAATCAAGTATATCATTGACTAAGGCCAATAAGGTATTTGTACTGAATTTCAGGCTGTCAATAATTGGATATTGATCAACTCTTGGTTTGTTGTCTTCAAGCATCTGGGTCATTCCCAAGATCGTGTGTAAAGGATTTCTGATTTCATGACTCATATTCTGAAGAAACTCTTCTTTCTGAATATTGGCTTGTTCAGCATCTTTTTTTGCAATAGCCAGGTTGCTGATATTTCTTTTTATTGTATTAGCCATGGTATAGAAAGTTCGAGCAATAATACCAATTTCGTCGTTTCTATATACAGGCAGCTCACCGGCTTCCAATCCCTTCTCGAACTTATTAATCGAAGTTACAATGTCCTGCATACTCGTCGATTGTTTTCTAAGCCACCACAAAGCCAACAACATCATAAGTGCAGAAACCATTAAAGTAATTCCCAGAATAGACCACCTCCAATTATAGAATGCTGTAACCAATTTATTATCGATTGATTTTAAAAATACAATCAAACTATAATTTTTCTTTGGATAATTAATTTTCTTGTAGTAATATCTGTCGCCATTCTTGTTATAGGAGGAAAAATTAAATTTGATTATGGAATCCTGTATTTGTAGTTCATCGAAGAAGGAATATTTTTTATTATACTCAAATGCAAATTCTAGTAATGAATCCGGATGAATCATACATTGACCAAGTTGATTCATTAGGTACAGATAATACT
>WBZT01001056.1_pt1 | contig 20965 bp, 16 predicted proteins | sample 5204241 | NCBI WGS metagenome assembly WBZT01 (sample SAMN12344358, study PRJNA552823) | activated sludge metagenome | biome: Activated sludge suspended growth; feature: Nitrification reactor; material: Wastewater; isolation source: activated sludge from nitrification reactor of wastewater...
TGCTCGGACACCCGGTGTTCCACGTCGATCACCGTCACGTTGGGAAACGCCGCCACCAGGCCGGACAGCACGCCGACCCGCTCGGGCGGCAGGTAGAAGCTGGTGATGTGGCTCCGGGGCAGGGCATCCAGGACGCCGGCCGGGGCCACCACGAAGAAGTTCACCCGGAAGGAGTCCCAGTCCACCTGGCGCAGGCTGGTCACCCGGCCGGACAGGGGCAGGCCGCCGGCGTCGAAGTCCAGGACATCGCCCAGGCGGATGCCCAGCGTATCCGCGATGCCCGCCTCCACCGAGAAGGCCCGGGTTTCCCCCCGCGCCCACCAGCGCCCGGCCACGATGCGGTTGTCGGGCGGCGGCTCGGCCAGGGCGGAGAGATTGAATTCCCGTTCCGCCAGGCGCCGGGCGCGATCCTCCTCATAGTCGTCCGGGCTGACCGGGCGACCGGCGATGGCCACCAGGCGCGCCCGCGCCATGGGATAGAGCGTCACCTCTCGCACACCCTGGCCGCCGAGGAAGGACTCCACGGCCGCCACCTGGTCCGGCTGGATGTTGATGACGAAGCGGTTGGGCGCGCCGGCCGGCACCTGGCTGCGCCAGCTTTCCAGCAGGTCGTCCCGCACCAGGGTCAACAGCAGCAGGGCGAACAGGCCCAGACTCAGGGCGATGGCCTGGAGGGTGGTTTCCCAGCCCCGCCGGCGCAAGCCGGTCAGGGCCAGGCGCAGGCCCAGCACCAGGGGATGGCGACTCGCCGGCAGACGCCGGGCCAGGAAAGGCAGGGGCCGCAACAGGCCCTGGATCACCAGGACGGCCGCCAGGGTGGTGGCCAACACGCCGGCGATGACCCACAAACCCAGGCGCCCATCGCCGGCCTGCCAGAACAGCAGCCCCCCCACCAGCGCCAAGCCGGCGCCGTGCGCCAGCAGGGAGCCCCCGCCGGGCGGTCCCAGGTCCCGGCGCAGCACGCGCAGGGCCGGCACCCGGGCCAGGCGCAGCAGGGGCGGCAGGCTGAAGGCCAGCACCAGGGCGCACCCCGCCACCACGGCCAGCAGCAGGGGGCGCGGCGAGGCCGGCGGCAGCCCCAGGCGCAGGGCGTCCCCCAGCAGGAACACCACGAAGCGCTGGGCCAGCCACCCCAGGAAGCCGCCGAGCAGGCCGGCCAGCAAGCCCAGGCTGGCCAGTTGCTGGAAATACAAGCCGAGCAGGCGGCGCCGGCTGCCACCGAAGCAGCGCAACAGGGCGAACTGGTCGAAATGGCGCCGGGTGTAGCGGCGCAGGGCCATGTGGGCGGCGGCGGCGGCCAGCACCACGGTGAGCACGGCCGCCAGGCCCAGGTAGCGTTGCGCCCGGTCCAGGACCTGGCGCAGTTCCGGCCGGGCGCCGCGCACGTCCTCCAGTTGCTGCCCGCGCTCCAGCCGCGCCCTGGCCCAGGCCTGGAACCCCGCCACCGCCCCGCCCTCCCCCGCCACCAGCAGGCGATAGGTGATGCGGCTGCCGGGCTGGACCAGGCCGGTGCCGGGCAAATCCGCCAGGTTGAGCAGCAGGCGCGGCGCCAGGGCCATGAAATTGCCGCCCCGCTCGCCCTCGAAGGTCAGGATCGCCGCCACGGTGAAGCGCGCCTCGCCCACTTCCACCCGGTCGCCGACCTTGACGCCCAGGCCGGTGGCCAGGCGTTCGTCCACCCAGACCTGGCCCGGCGCCGGCAGGCCGCGCGCGCGGGCGTCGGCCGCGAACAGGGCGGGCGCGGTGCGCAGGGCGCCGCGCAGGGGGTAAGCCGGCGACACCGCCTTGATGCCCGCCAGCAGGTTCCTGTCGCCGGCCAGCGCCATGCTCAGGAAGGTGGTGGTGCGGGCCACCGCCAGGCCCCGCCGGCGCGCCTCGGCCTCCAGGGCGGCGCCGACGGGGTGGTCGGAAACCAGGGCCAGGTCCGCCGCCAGCAGGGTATTGGCCTCCTGGCCCAGGGCCCGTTCCACCCGGTCGGCGAAGAACGCCACCGCCGTGAGGCTGGCCACCGCCAGGGCCACCGCCAGCAACAGCACGCGGATCTCGCCGGCGCGCCAGTCCCGCAGCAGCAGGCGCAGGGCGAGGGGGAGGCGGTTCATGGCCGCATCTCCCTGCCCCCCCTTCGCAAAAGGGGGGCCAGGGGGGATCCAACCCGGCCCGGCCTTGGCGCAGACCAGAAATTCCCCCTCGCCCCCCCTTCGATAAAGGAGGAAGTCCCGCGCATCGAATTTCTCATGCCACCAGCCTCCCCGCCTCCAGCCGCAATTGACGGCCGCAGCGCCCGGCCAGGGCGGGATCATGGGTGACGATCACCAGGCTGGCGCCCTGGCGCCGGTTCATCTCGAACATCAGGTCGATGATCTGGCCGCCGGTATGGGCATCCAGGTTGCCGGTGGGCTCGTCCGCCAGCAGGATGCGCGGTGATACCGCGAAGGCCCGGGCCAGGGCCACGCGCTGCTGCTCGCCGCCGGAAAGCTGGTCCGGCCGGTGGCCGGTACGGGTGGAAAGGCCGACGCTGTCGAGATGGTCGCGGGCCAGCGCGGCTGCTTCCGCCACCCCCGCCAGTTCCAGGGGCAGCATGACGTTTTCCAGGGCGGTCAGCCCCGGCAGCAACTGGAAGGACTGGAACACGAAGCCCATGCTTCGCCCCCGCAGGGCGGCCCGGCCGTCCTCGTCCAGGGCGAACAGGTCCTGGCCGTCGATGACCACCCGGCCGGCGCTGGGCACATCCAGGCCAGCCAGCAAGCCCAGCAGGGTGGACTTGCCGGAACCGGAACTCCCGACGATGGCGACGGTCTCGCCAGGGTTCACGCTGAAGCTCACATCGGCGAGGATATGCAGGGTTCCCTCCGCCGACGACTCGCCCCCAACCACCACAAACTTGCCCAAATTGTCGACTTCGATGCGCATCAGATTCTTCTTCCTGGTCCTGTTGCTGGCCGGCGGCGCCCACGCCGCGCCCACCATCCTGGTGTTCGGCGACAGCCTGTCCGCCGCCTACGGCATTCCGCGCGAATCGGGCTGGGTCAACCTGCTGGCCCGCCGCCTGGAAAGCCATGCGCCCTCGTTCCGGGTGGTCAACGCCAGCGTATCCGGCGAAACCACCGCCGGCGGCGTTACCCGCCTGCCTCAGGTGCTGGCCGCCCACCGGCCGATTCTCACCATTCTCGCCCTGGGCGCCAACGACGGCCTGCGCGGCCTGCCGCCGCCCCAGACCCGCCGCAACCTGGAAACCATGATCAGCCTGGCAAGGAAACAGGGCAGCCAGACCCTGCTGGTGGGCATGCGCATGCCGCCGAACTATGGCACGGCCTACACCCGCAAGTTCCAATCCGTGTTCGTCGAAACGGCGGAAGCCCAGCGGGTGCGTCTGGTCCCCTTCCTGCTGGAGGGCGTGGCCGAACACCAGGCCATGTTCCAGGCCGACGGCCTGCATCCCGACGCCCGGGCCCAGCCCGCCCTGCTGGACAACGTCTGGCGGGAACTGGCGCCCATGCTGGCCAGCCTGGGAAACAAGGCGCGCTGAACAGACCCGGTCGAATGTGCCCGCATGCCGGCCCGCATGGCGATCACGGCTTGTCCGGGCAGTTGTCCACGCAGCGGGTTACGGTGCTGATCTTGCCGCCGCAGGCCAGGAAGCAGGCGTCGTAGGGCGGCTGGCACCCGCAATCGCCGCCGCACCTCGATTCCCGGAAGTCCGCCAGCACCGCGTCGCGGGTCGGCACCGCCGGCGGCGGCGGCACATATGAACGGGACGACCAGGGGCCGAACCAGGGATGGTGCCAGGGGTTGTACCAGATGCCGCCGTTATCCCCATACCACCCCACCCAGAGCTGGAACTGGTAGTCGTACAGGTCGCTCCGGTAGCGTTCCAGATCGGCGGCGTAGCGATCCAGCACCTGGCGGTAATGCTCCCCGGCCTCGGGTTCCACCCGCTTCAGGCAGGCCTGGTAGGTTTCGGCGCAGGCCTGCTTGCAGGTTTCCAGCCGCGCCGCGCAGGCCTCCAGGCAGGCCTGGGCGGCGGCCCCCGTCGGCGCCTCGCGCTGGGTGGTCGTCTCGTAGCGGGGCGCGGCGCAACCCGAGAGCGCCAGCATCACCAGCAGCGGCAACAAGGGGAAGCGGGAAGCGGCGGACATGAGATGTTGACCGGCAACTGGCCCGAATGTTCAGGGCAAATCGCGCCGGGCGGCGGAACAGGCCTTCACTCCGGGCCCCGGTCCAGGCTCTGGTCATACAGGGAACGCGGATCCTCCATCGGTTCCAGGTGGGTGATCACATGGGCGTTGGGCACGGCCGCCCGGATATCGGCCTCGATGTTTTCCAGCCAGTCGTGCCCCACCTGGACCGTCCAGGCGCCGGGCACCAGGACATGCAGGGTGACGAAGGCCCGGGCGCCGGCCTCCCGGGTGCGCAGGGCGTGGAAGTCGAGCCCCCTTTCCCGGTAATTCGCCAGCACCGCCTCGATGGCCGCGATCTGCTCCGGCGGCAGGGAGACATCCATCAGCCCGGCCGCCGAGCGATGCAGCAACTGCCAGCCGGTCCAGACGATGTTCGCCGCCACCAGCAGGGCCACGACCGGATCCAGCCACAGCCAGCCCGTGAACCAGGCCAGGCCGACGCCGACGATGACGCCCGCCGAGGTCCAGACGTCGGTGAGCAGGTGGTGGGCGTCCGCCTCCAGGGTGATGGAGCGATGCGCCCGACCCACGGTCATGAGGGTGCGGGCGGTCAGCAGATTGATGATGGAAGCCGCCACCGACACCCCCAGGCCGATGCCCACCGCCTCCAGGGCCTGGGGATGCAGCAGGCGGTCCACCGCCGCGTAGGCGATGCCCAGGGCGGCCATCAGGATCAGGAAACCCTCGAAGGCGCTGGAAAAGTATTCCGCCTTGCCGTGCCCGTGGGCGTGGTTCTCGTCCGCCGGCGTCGCCGCCAGGGACAGCATGGCCAGGGCCATGAACGCGCCCGCCAGGTTGACGAAGGACTCCAGGGCATCGGACAGCAGACCCACCGAGCCGGTCATCCACCAGGCGGCCCCCTTGAGCAGGATGGTGGCGAGGGCGGCGGCGATGGACAGCCAGGCGTAGCGTTTCAGGGAGGGAGGCAGCATGGTTCGGAGCGCGGCGGTCGCGGGGGGGTGAAGCGATTATCCCGTCAATTCGGGGGGGCGGGCTATCAAGGCCAGGACAGGCGCCGTCATCACGGCGACTGATTTCAGCAGGGAATAACCCGAAGCAAACGGTGGCAAGGCTGCGCGTTCACACCACGTCCACCCTTAACCCGGCGCGGGCCGCCGCTTCCCGCTGTCGTTTGTGGGCCGAGATGAAAACGTCGGCTTTCAGAGCCACGGCGCTACCGATGTGGATGGCGTCCATACCGCGCAGGACAAAAGACGCGCATCCGATCCCCTTGTTACAAGCCGGCTTCGCGTTCTTCGAGAATCATGCGGCTGACCGAAACGCCATCCAGCACCGGGGGTTGGGCCTCGCGGCGCTTCCAGGAAGGCAGGTCGGCGACGACCGGAACGATGTCGGCGATGGGCTTGCCGTTGCGCAGAACCCGCACGGCTTCGCCCGCCTCGACCATGTCGAAATAAGCCTTGGCGTGGTTGCGTAATTCGGTGAGGGTGGCTTGTCTCATCGCAGTCTCGAAATGTACAGAACGCTGTAATTATTGGTTTTCAGACCCGTGTTGGCCAACGCTCAGTCCATCCGGGGTTTCCGCCAGTTTCTCCCTCTGTCGCCATAAGTTGCGGCCATCGCTATGCCATTTCTGGCGGGCGAGGGAAGCTTTGTCACGTACATCGGAATCCATTTTTCCAAACGGGCATTCACATGCTCACCGTCAGATCCAGCAACCAGGGTGGCGCCTGGTCCAGCAGCCAGGCTTCCACCGTCTTGTCGGCGCCGGTCAGCACCAGGATGGCCAGGGCCACGAACACCAGGCCCAGCACGGTCTTGCCGTGATGCCCGGCGCTCAGCAGGCGGCCCCTGACGCGCTGCATGGCTGCCCGGGACAGGCCGCCCAGCACCAGCAGGGGCAAGGCGGCACCCAGGCCGAACAGCAGCATCACGACGCCCGCCTCCAGCAGGTATTCGCTCTGGCTGGCGAGGGTGATGGCGCCGCCCAGGGTCGGGCCCACGCAGGGGCTCCAGACCAGGCCCAGGACCCCGCCCACCAGGAACTGGCCGCCCAGGCCCTTGGGGGCCAGGCGTTGCAGGAAGCCCTGGCCGGCGTTGCCCAGGGCCGAGGTGGCGCTGGCGAAGGCCGCCTGCAGGCCGGGAACCAGCAGGACGGCGCCGAACAGCAGCAGGATCCCGGCGCCCACGTTGCGCAGGGTGCCCTGGTCCAGCCCGGCCACCGAGCCCGCGCTGGCCACCAGCAGTCCGACGACGGCATAGGACAGCGCCAGGCCGCCGGCCAGGGCGAGGGGGCCGAAGCGGTGGGCCATGAGCGCCGAACCGACCAGGATGGGGATCAGGGGCAACACGCAGGGCGCCAGGGTGGACAGCACGCCCGCGCCCAGGGCCAGCAGATAGGTCATCCATCCGAATTCCATCGCCCGCTCCTTTCAACACCCGGCGCCGCTGCCCTGCCCCCGTGTCCGCGACGGGACCGCGCAACCCGGGGACCGATGGGGCGACGGCCTGTCAGTCGGCCCGCGTGACGCTTGCGCGCTCTCCAGGCGACGGCGTGCGGGATGTCCGCGCGAGCTTGGCGATGACCTCGTCGAGGGTGGCGCGAAAGCGCTCGGGGGTCTGATAGCCCACCACCCGCAGGAGAGGGTGTCCGTCGAGTCCGTAGAACGCCACGCTGGGCGAGAAGGTGGTGCCCTCCCGCCTGGCGAATTCCCTCACCGTCATGGCTCGCCCCCGGGGATCCTTGAGATCCAGATCACTGCGGATATCCAGGTGGACCACGTCGAAATGCCTGCGCAACACGGCCTCGATGCCGGGATCCCTGAAACTGCGCTCGACCATCATCTTGCAGTACGCGCAGCCCCGGATGCTGAACAGGACCATGACCCCCTGCTTGCCCCCGGTCCCCGCCTCCTCCAGGTCCTTCCGCAAATCCAGGAAGCTGAGCTTGAACCAGTTGGGAAAGTAGCCGGTGGACGCCTGCTGGCTTTCCGGGGTTTCCGCCGCCGCCACCCGGTTGGCGGCGGGCATCACGAAGCACAGGGCCAGGAGGGTGGCGGCCACCAGCCCGCCGCGCCTGGCCACCGATGTGAACGATGTGTAATGGCTGTCGTCGCGGCTGTATTGGTGAGTCCCGTTTTCAAGACTCTGTCGCGCGGTCATGCTCGCTTCTCCCAGGACCTTACGCGTCAATCAGGCTCCATCGTTGTTCAATGCGCCGATGGAGCTTGGTCTCATCAGGAAGAAGGAAGCGGCCCGCATGGGCGCCGGGCCGCCTCCGGCGTTGCGCGGCCCGCTTATTTGGGCAGGGTGGACAGGTAGTCGGACATCTTCTTGATCTGCACGTGGCTGGGGGGCTCGCCGCAGCCCTGCAAGACCTGCTCATGGGACTTGCTTTCGACGAATTTCTTGGTCTTCAGGAAAATATCGTCGGTGTTCATGCCCGCCAGGGTGGCGCCGTATTTCCCCACCGGTTTCCTGGCGTCGGCGCCATGGCATTCCGCGCAACGGAACTGGTTGAACAGCTGCTGGCCCTCGGACACGTTCGAGTCGGCCTGGACGGAAAGGGACTGGGCGCAGAACAGCGCCGCGGCAATGGCAATTTTCTGTTTCATGTTCATCTCCTTGATGGTGGCAACGGGTCGGGTCGAAGGGCCGGTCGCGCCAGCTCGGCGCTGACCTCCAATGCCCCGCCAGGGCGCCCTTCGGAAAAACCAACCATGGGGTGATCTCCCCACGCCCCCATTGTGGTTGGGCAAGCCCCGGCACGAATCCCCTTGAAGTACAGGCCTGATGGCCGAGGCGGATGGCGATCAGTCCGGTTGGCCAGGCCGTATGGCCTATATCCATCGCCCACTTGTGGATTTCGACGATTTGTGTCCAAGCTTCCGCAACCATTCGCGAGGGACGAACATGACCCGGCTGAATCCGAACCCTGGCCGTGGGGCCGCTCCGCCTCGGCGGCGCCCCGGAATGCCGCGATAGCCCCGGCCCCCCCAGCCATGGCAACCCGGACCATGCCGCCCATCGTTCATCGCCTCCCTCTCCCCCTCCTCCTCCTGGGACTGGGGCTGCTGTGGACGGCCGCGGCCTGGGCGGTGGCCGGCGTGACCCTCGTGCTTTCGGACTCGAGCACGGCGTATCTGGAAGCCGCGAACAGCCTGCGGCACGCCCTGGAGGGGGAAAACCAACGCTGGCGGGTGCGGGTGGAGCCCCTGTCCGCCCGCGACAGGGCCCGGGGCGAGGACCTCGTCATCCCCTTGGGATTGCGGGCCTTGCGGGCGGTGCTGGCGGAACCCGGGCGCGCGCCGGTGTGGGCCCTGATGGTGACGCGCCCGGAATACGAAAGCGTCGCCGCCGGGCAAGCCGCCGCCAGCCGACGGCCGTTGAGCGCGCTGTTTCTCGACCAGCCCGCGTCGCGCCAGATCCAGATGCTGCTGGCCGCGTTGCCCGATACCAAATCCCTCGGGGTGATCACCAGCGGCGATGACGCCAGCTTGACCGGGCCCTTGCGGGAAGCCGCCGCCGCCCGGGGACTGAACCTGGCCGTGGAGCGGGTGGCGCGGTACGGCGACGTGATCGCCATGATCGAGAACATGAAGGAGCGGATCGACCTGCTGCTGCTGCTGCCGGACCCGCTGGTGGTGGACGATTCCATCCTGCGGCCGCTGTTGCTGGAAACCTATCGACACCGCCTGCCGGTGATGGCCTATTCCACGCCGCTGGTGGCGGCCGGCGCGATGCTGGCGGTCTACGCCTCGCCGGAGCAGGTCGGCCGGGAAGCGGCCAGGCGCCTGAGCCGGACTGGCAAGGGCGGCCGATGGCGCCTGCCGCCGCCGGATTACGCCGAAAGCTTCGAGGTCGCGGTGAACCGCAGCGTGGCGCTGGCGCTGGACATCCGCGTACCCACCAGCGAGCTGATACGGCGGCGCATGGCAAGGCACGCAGGGCCATGAAGATCCGCACGCGCGCCTTCCTGCTCGGCATGGTGCCCGCCCTGCTGCTGGCCGGCATCCTGGTGCCCTACCACAGCGCCAGCAGGCTGGACGACCTCGAATCCACCCTGCGCAAGCGCGGCATGACGCTGGCCCGATACCTGGCGGAAAGCGCGCAATATCCCGTGATCAGCGGCAACATCGCCTCTCTGGAGCCGATCCTGGAACAGGCCAGATCGGAAGCCGATGTGGTCCACATGGCGATCTATCGGCCCGACGGCAATCCCTTCGTGTTTTTCGGCGATTGCCCGCCCGGCCTCAGCCTGCCGCTGCGTCCCGGGGTGAAAGACACGCCCCGGCATATCGCCTTCAGCGTCCCGGTCGAGATCCGCGTGTCGTCGATGGATGGCCCGGCCATGCACGATGTTCGCGATGGCCGCCGCGTGGTGGCCTGGGTCCAGGTCACCATGAGCCGCGAGGGTAACGAGAAAATCGCGCGCGGGATGATCATCAGCAGTCTCGCCATCGTCTTGTCCGGGATCGCGTTGACGGTCCTGCTGGTGCATTTCCTGGCCTTGACCGGCATCAAGCCCCTGATGGAAATCATCCAGGCCGTGCGCCGCATCGGCGAGGGCGATCTGAGCGGGCGCCTGCCCCTGAGCGCCAAGAGCGAACTGAAGACCCTGCAGGCCGGGATCAACCAGATGAGCGAGGCGCTGGCGTCCAATCGGCGGGAAATGCAGGCACGCATCGACGCCGCCACCGCCGAGATGGCCAGGCAGAAGGAGGCGGCGGAACGCGCCAATCTCGCCAAATCCAAGTTCCTCGCCACCGTCAGCCACGACCTGCGCCAACCCCTGCATGCCCTGGGGCTCTTCACCGCCAGCCTGAAACAACGGGTCGACACGCCGGAGCAGCTTGCCCTGGTGGAGAAAATCGAGGCCTCGGTGAACGCCCAGGAGGAAATGTTCAACGCCCTGCTGGATCTGTCCAGACTCGAGGCGGGAACCCTGGAAGCGCAAACCCAGACCTTCGCGCTACAGAACCTGCTGGATCGAGTCACGCGGGACTATGGCGCCCAGGCCCGGGAGAAGGGCTTGCGCCTGGTCGTCCGGGCCACGCCTCTGGCGGTATGCAGCGACCCCATGCTGCTGACCCGCGTTCTTTCCAATCTGGTGAACAACGCCCTGCGCTATACCACGAGGGGCGGCGTCGTCGTCGGCGCCCGCAAGCGCGGCGACCGCGTCCTGCTCCAGGTCCGGGATACCGGCATCGGCATCGACGCGGCGGATCTGCCCCACATCTTCGAAGAGTATTTTCAAGTGGGGAACCCCGGCCGCGATCGCAGGCAGGGCCTGGGCCTGGGCCTGAACATCGCGCGGCGTTTGTGCCAGCTGCTGGGGCATTCCCTCGAGGCGCGCTCCCATCCCGGACGGGGCAGCGTGTTCAGCCTGACATTGCCGCGCGGCGACCCGAACGCCCTGGAACGGCGTCTGGCCCGGAGCCGCGACTGGAACCGGTTCGAGGGGCAAGGGGTGGTCGTCATCGAGGACGATCCCGATGCCCGCGATGCCTTGCGGGGGCTGCTGGCCGACTGGGGAATGAAGGTGCGGGTGGCGGAGGATGCGGATGCGGCGCTGTCGGGCGTCGAGGGCGCCCTGGCGCCCGCCCTGGTGATCAGCGACTACCGGCTGGGCAAGGGTGAAACCGGCATCGCCGCCATCGCCCGGCTGCGTCGGGACTGGGGGGAAAACCTGCCGGCGATGCTGATCAGCGGCGACACCTCGCCAGAAAACGTGGCCGGCATGGTGGCCTCCGGCCTGCCCGTGCTGCACAAGCCGGTGCGGCCCGCCAAGTTGCGCGCCTTGCTGCAGACCCTGCTATACCCCTGAGGCGCCCCTCCCCGGGGAAGTCCGGCCCGCGTCTTCATTCCGGCAGCAGGCCAAGATCCCGGGCGGCCATGGCCGCCTCGGTGCGGTTGCCGGCGTCGAGCGCCCGGTAGATCGAGGCGAGATGGATCTTGACCGTCCCCTCGCTCAGTTGCAGCTCGCGGGCGATGATCTTGTTGGGCTTGCCCTGGACGATCAGGCGCAGCACCTGGAGTTGCCGGTCGGTCATATGGGCGCCGTCCCGCCTCGGCCTCTGGTCGGGCTCCTCGAGCAAATCCAGGTCGCGCAGGACATTGACCGGCACATACACGCCCCCGCTCAGGACCAGGCGCAGGGCCGCCAGCATGACCTGGCTGGAGGAGGACTTGGGGATATAGCCCGCCGCCCCGGCATCCAGAAGCTGCCGGATGTCGGCGGCATCCTCCGAGGCCGAGATCACGACCACCGGCACGGACTCGGCCTGCTCGCGGAAACGGGTGACGCCCTCGATGCCATTCATGCCGGGCATGTTCAAGTCCAGCAGGGCGATATCGAGATCCGGCTCCGAGCAGGCGCAGGCCAGCGCGGCTTCGAAACAGCCCGCCTCGATCACCCGGACACCCGGATCGAGTTGCTTCAGGAGCAGGCTGAAACCATCCCTGAACAAGGCGTGATCGTCGGCCAATAGCAGTTGCATGGACACCTCCTCCCAAAGCTTGCGCTTCGCCACCCGCTTGATTTATCGGCTTATTGGTTAATCGGCGGTCCGGTCCCCCCAAGAACAACGGATGACCTTGCGTATGGAAACTATAGCAGCGCGATGGGCAGGGTTATAGCAACAGCATTTGTCGGCAACACCATCGAGTCCACGGACCCCCTGTCACCTGCCCCGGTACCGCGCCGCGTCCCCCAGCAAGGGCGCCAGGGCGGCCCAGTCGCCGACCGGTCCCGCATGGGCGAACAGCACCAGGCCGTGACGGTCCAGCACATAGGTGGTGGGGAACACCCGCGCCACGTCCCGGTCGCCGATCCTGCGGCCGTCGGCCAGGAGGAAGGCGCCATCCTTCGCGGCGGCGGGACCGCCGTCGGCGATGGGGATGGCGAGGCCGCGCGCCTTCGCCCATTCCCGGGATCGGGCCGCGGGTTCGCGCACCGGCAGGAACACGAAGCGGAAGTAGGCGACGGCCCCGAGTTGCCCGTGCAGTTTGCCCAGGTCGGGCATTTCCGCCTGGCAGGGCGGGCACCAGGAACCCCAGAAATGCAGGATCACCACCCGCCCCCGGTCATCGGACAGTTTGCGCGGTTTGCCGGCGGCATCGCGGTAGGCGATGTCCGGGAAGCGCTGGCCCGGCTTCAGCCCTTCGCTCGCCCGGCCCGCTTGCGTCGGCGTGGCGTAGGGCCGCCAGGCCCCGGCCCATGCCCGGGCGTCGAACACCACCCGATCATCCAGGGCATAGGTCAGGCAACGCCGATGGGCATGGGCCTGGCAGTCCTCGCCGGCGGCCTGGAGGGCCATGTCCGCGCTGGGCATGTCGCCGCGCCAGGCCCAGGCACCGCCCGGGGCGACGGCAAAGGCGCGATGGGGCGGGGCTTGCAGGTATGCGGCGTAGCCGGCCCGGCCCTTTTCGTCCAGGGGCGGAGCGGCCCGGGCCAGGCCCATGAACGCCGGCAGCAGGCAAAGCAACATGCATCGGAGGAATACGCGCCGTATCAGCGCCGCCCCGCGGGACCGGCATACCGGCCCCCCCCTTTGGAAAAGGGGGGATGTGGAAGGGCCGGGCACACACCTTGGCGGACAACACCGGCATACCGGCTCCCCCCTTTGGAAAAGGGGGGATGGGGGGGATTCAAGCCGCTCGACCCCAGCCAATGGCGTCGAAATCCCCTCTCCCCTTCCTTGGGGGACACCCGCCCGGGCCTTGGCTGAATACATCTCGCCTAGCCGCTCCGCCGCCGGTCCACGGCCCATACCGCCGCTTCCACGCGGGAACGCAGGTTGAGCTTGCGCAGCAGGTGCTTGACGTGGACCTTGACGGTGCCCTCGGCGATGTTGAGCTCCCGGGCGATGAGCTTGTTGCTCTTGCCCTGGGCGATCAGCTCCAGGATGCGGCTTTCCTGGTCGGTGAGGCCGGCCTGGTCGGGATCCTTGGGTTTGTTGTCCTCGCGCAGGGAATGGGCCAGCAGGCGGGTGAGGCGCTCGGTGAGGGTGACCTGGCCGGCGGCGGCCTCCTTGAACTTGGCCAGCAGGTCTTCCGGCTCCATTTCCTTGAGCAGGTAGCCGTCGGCGCCGGCGCGCAGGGCCGCCACCAGGTCGGCGGCCTCGTCGGACACGGTGAGCATGACCACGCGGCTGTCCAGGCCCAGGGACTTGATTTCCTTGAGCACCTCGATGCCGTTCATGGGCTTCATGTTGAGGTCCAGCAGGACCATGTCCGGCTGCAGCTTCTGGGCCAATTCCAGCCCCTCCGGGCCGGAGGACGCCTCGCCCACCACGGTGAAATCCTCCGCCATGTCCACCAGTTGCAGGACCGCCTTGCGGAACAGGGGGTGGTCGTCGATGACCAGCAGGGTCTGGGGAGTGTCGGGGTTCATGCTTGCGCTCTCCGTAAGGGCCGGATGTCGTTGCGCCCGGCCGGTTCGTTGCGTCGGCCGTGGGGCCGAAAATTCAGGGTCACGCGGGTGCCGCCTTCGGGCCGGGGGGCGACGGCGATGCGGCCGGACAGGGTGCGGGCCCGTTCCTCCATGATGGTCATGCCGTAGTGGTGCAGGTCGGCATTCTTGGAGGCGATGCCGACGCCGTCGTCTTCCACCGCCACTTCCACCTCGCCGTCCGCCAACTGGGACAGGACGATGTTCGCATGGCTGGCGCGGGCGTGGTTGAGCACGTTGGAGAGCGCTTCCCGCACCACGTGCAGGACGTGGATTTCCTCGTTGGGCGTCAGGGGACAACCCTCCAGGGCCATTTCCAGCCCGATCTCCAGTTCGCCCCGCTCGGCGAATTCGTCCACGGTCTGGCGCAGGGCGCTGGCCAGGTCCTGGCCCTCCATCTTCAGGCGGAAGGTGGTGAGCAGTTCGCGCAACTGGCGGTAGGCGCCGCTCATGCCCTGGCGCAATTCCAGCAGGATCTGGTCGGCTTCCGGCCGCTTGGCCGGGTCCTTCAGGGCCAGTTGCAGGCGGCTGACCTGGATTTTCATGTAGGCCAGGGACTGGGCCAGGGAATCGTGCAGTTCCCGGGCGATGACCGCCCGCTCCTCCAGCAGGGCCACGCGCCGGTTCTGCTCGATGCGCCGCTCCGCGCCGATGGCCACGCCGATGTGGCGCGACAGGGCTTCCAGCAACTGGACCTGCCAGGACTCCAGTTGCCAGCCCTCGGGGATTTCCAGGATCAGCACGCCGTACTGGCTTTCCGCATCGGCCAGGGGCAGGGTGAGGCGGCGGTGGAAGTCGCTGGTGATGCTGATGCGGGTCTGGTCGGTACTGTGGCACCAGAGGCATTCCGAGCGGTCGCAGGGATTGGAGTCGCCCGGTCCCATGGTGGTGGCCACCGCGGTGCCGGCACCGCCGCCCTGGGCTCCCAGGCAGATGACGCCGTGACCAAGACCCAGCAGTTGTTCGATATCGCGCAGGACGGCCAGGTAGACCACCTTCCCGGGCGGTTCCCCATGCAGGCGGGCGATGGAGTGATAGAGCAGTTCCAGGGACTGGTTGCTGCGGGTGAGTTCCGCCGTCTTCTGGCGCACCCGGGCTTCCAGATCCTCGTAGAGCTTGGAAAGATCCTCGGTCATCAGATTGAAGGCGCGGCCCACCTGGCCCAGCTCGTCCTCGCCGGTGTGGACCGTGCGGGCGGAGAGATCGCCCCGGCCGACGCTGGCGGCCAGGTTGAGGAGGCCACGCAGGGGCTGGACCAGATGGTTGTGGATGAGATGGACCGTGAGCAGCACCACCAGCACGGTCAGGATCAGGGCCACCCCCAGCACCAGGCGCATCACCAGGATCTTGGCCTCGGTGGTGTCTTCCATCTGCTTGACCAGTTGATTGATGCGGCCGACGAACCGGCCCATGTCATCCAGCAATTGCGCGCGTTGGCCGGGGTCGGGCGGAAGCGGGGCGCCGCCGGCCATGGCCTGGAAGGGGGGCCGCACCCGCTCGCGCCATTCCCGTTCGATCGCCCGGTAGGTCCGGGTCAGTCCGTCGTCGCCCCAGCGCGGCAGCATGGCCCGGATGGCCTCGCTCTCGAGGGTGTCCTCGAAGCCCCGGATCGCCTCGGCCATGCGCTTCCCGGCATCCCGGTCCGATGGCAAGGGCGTGGCCAGGTAAAGGCTGGCCATCTGCCAGCTTTGCATGCGCAGGCTGCCCGCCCGGTTGATGGCCTCGCCGCTGCCCTGGGTGGATTCCGCCACCAGGCCCGACACCGACATGCCCACCACCGCCAGCAGGGCGATGGCCGCGATGGCCCCGCCCAGGCGCAACAGCAGGGAGTTTTGCAGGGCCTTCCAGGAAAAGGCGGGGAAGCGTTTTTTCAGCCGCATGGTCGGGTGATTGGCAACTTACCTGGCAACTCCAACATTCACTTTCCCCTTTCGCGAAAGGGCGTCCCAAAGGGGTCGTCCCAAGGGGGGGGTCCCAAAGGGGATCGGGTGATGACTCCGAGTACCGGCGGCCGGCAAGGTTCGGCCTGTCCACCTGGGCCCCTCATTCTATGAGAAGGGAACAAGCACGTCCCGGCGAGCCGGTCGGGCCCATCCTATTTTCCGCGCGCCGCCGCGTGGAATTACCCATTTTTTCCCGGCTGGGATTCCGCGCGCTGGTATCGGAATAAAACGCTCAAAAAATACAGCGGGTTAGCTCGCTACCCATGTACCTCTTTGGGGGTATTCCCGACGCTTTTTCTATGTCTTTCCGCTCTGACACGCTTTTTTCATCGCCCTATACTTCGCCTAATTCGATTTTCGGATATCCAGGTTCTTTTATGTGGGGGATGCAATGACGACTCGCTCGCAGCAACAGCTCTCCGTGCTCGTGATGAGTACCCTGGCCTTCACGGTCTGCTTTGCCGTCTGGATGATGTTCGCGGTCATTGGCATCCCCATCAAGACTCAGCTGGGCCTCAACGAGACCCAGTTCGGCATCCTGATCGCGACGCCGGTGCTCACCGGTTCCCTGATCCGCCTACCCCTGGGCATGTGGACCGACAAGTTCGGCGGCCGCATCGTCTTCTTCTTCCTCATGCTGTCCACCGTCGGACCCATCTGGCTGATGGAATTCGCCACCGAGTTCTGGCATTTCCTCACCATCGGCCTGTTCGTCGGCATGGCCGGCGGCTCCTTCTCCGTGGGCATCGCCTACTGCGCGCGCTGGTACGAGAAGGAACGCCAGGGCATGGCCATGGGCGTGTTCGGCGCCGGCAACTCGGGCGCGGCGGTCACCAAGCTGGTGGCGCCGGCCATCGTCATGGCCTACGGCTGGACCATGGTGCCCCAGGTCTACGCCGCCGCCATGCTGGTGACCGCCATCCTGTTCTGGTTCTTCACCTACGACGACCCGGGGCACAAGGTACCGTCCCACGTCACGGTCAAGGAACAACTCAAGGCTCTGAAGGATCCCGTCGTCTGGAAGTATTGCCAGTACTACTCCATCGTGTTCGGCGGCTACGTGGCGCTGGCCCTGTGGATGACCAAGTACTACGTCACCGAGTACGGCTTCGACCTGAAGACGGCGGCCTTCCTGGCGGCCTGCTTCTCCCTGCCGGGCGGCGTGCTGCGGGCGGTGGGCGGCTGGATGTCGGACAAGTGGGGCGCGCACCGGGTGACCTGGTGGGTACTCTGGGTATCCTGGATCTGCCTGTTCATCATGTCCTACCCCCAGACCGAGTTCACCGTGAAAACGGTATCCGGCCCGGTGACCTACAACATCCACCTCGGCCCGGAAATCTTCACCGCCCTGATGTTCACCGTCGGCGTCGCCTTCGCCTTCGGCAAGGCCAGCGTGTTCAAGTACATCTCCGACGAGTACCCCCACAACATCGGGGTCATCTCCGGCATCGTCGGCCTGATCGGCGGCCTGGGCGGCTTCCTCCTGCCGATCATGTTCGGCGCCCTGGTGGACCTCACCGGCATCCGCTCTTCCGCCTTCATGCTGATGTACGGCGTGGTCTGGGTGTCGCTGATCTGGATGTACACCACCGAGGTTCGCAAGCTGGACCTGATCAAGAAACCGCACCCGGTCGAAGTCGACACCCTCGAATAACCCCCGCAACGGAGAACGCCCAATGAGTACGAATATCGAGAAATGGGATGTGGAAGACCAGCAGTTCTGGGAATCCACCGGCAAGTCCATCGCCTATCGCAACCTGTGGATTTCCATCCCGAGTCTGCTGCTGGGCTTCGCCATCTGGCTGATGTGGGGCATCATCACGGTGCAGATGTCCAACCTGGGTTTCCCGTTCAGCAAGGACGAGTTGTTCACCCTGACCGCCATCGCCGGCCTGTCCGGCGCCACCCTGCGCATTCCCTCCTCCTTCTTCATCCGCATCGCCGGGGGCCGCAACACCATCTTCCTGACCACGGCGCTGTTGATGATCCCGGCCTTCGGCACAGGCCTTGCCCTGCAAAGCAAGGAGACGCCGCTGATCATGTTCCAGTTGCTCGCCCTGTTGTCCGGCATCGGCGGCGGCAACTTCGCCTGCTCCATGTCCAACATCAGCACCTTCTTCCCGAAGCGCCTGCAAGGCACCGCCCTGGGTCTGAACGCGGGCCTGGGTAATTTCGGCGTCACCACCATGCAGATCCTCATCCCCCTGGTGATGACCGCGGGCATCTTCGGCGCCTTCGCCGGCGGTTCCATGGAACTGATCAAGGACAGCGGCTGGATTCTCGGCAAGATCACCGCCGGCACCCAGACCTACGTGCAGAACGCCGGCTTCGTCTGGATGCTGGCGCTGATTCCGCTGGCCTTCCTGGGCTGGTTCGGCATGAACAATCTGCTGCCCATCACCCCCGGGCTGGGCGGTTCCATCAGCGCCATGATCAAGGTGCTGTGGCTCTACGGCCTGGCCTTCGTCACCGCTGGCGTCGGCCTCTATCTCTACCTGCCCGCCCCCACCGGCCTGGGCCTGCTCAACATGTGGGTGGCGCTGCCGCTGATCATGGTCGGCACACTGTTCGTGATGAAGCTCGCAGCCTTCGGCGAGATGAAGGGCAACATCGCCAAGCAGTTCGCCATCTTCAGCAACAAGCACACCTGGTCCATGACCGTGCTCTACCTGCTGACCTTCGGTTCCTTCATCGGCTTCTCGATGGCGCTGCCGCTGTCCATCACGGTGATTTTCGGCGACAGCCACATGCTGGATGCCGCCACCAACACCTGGACCCACGTCAAGAATCCCAACGCTCCCTCGGCGTTGCAATACGCCTGGATTGGGCCCTTCGTCGGCGCCCTGATCCGTCCGGTGGGCGGCTGGATTTCCGACAAGGTCGGCGGCTCCATCGTCACCCAGATCATCTCGGTGGTGATGGTCGCCGCCTCGGTGGCCGTGGGCTACGTGATGATGCTGGCCTACCAGTCGGCCACGCCCGAGCAGTACTTCCCGATGTTCATGGGTCTGTTCATCGTGCTGTTTGCCGCCAGCGGCATCGGCAACGGCTCGACCTTCCGCACCGTAGGCGTGATCTTCGACCGCGTGCAGGCCGGTCCGGTGCTGGGTTGGACCTCGGCGGTCGCCGCCTACGGCTCCTTCATCGCCCCGGTGGTGATCGGCGCCCAGATCAAGGCAGGCACCCCGGAAAACGCCATGTACGGCTTCGCCATCTTCTACGCACTGTGCCTGGTGTTGAACTGGTGGTTCTACCTGCGCAAGGGCAGCGAGATCAAAAACCCGTAACGAATCCGTAGGGTGGGTCGGCCGCGGCGCGGTCCGACCCACCGAATCCCTGGCGGGTCATGGCCTTCGGCCTGGCCCACCCTACGAAACCGCAAGGAGCAAGCAATGAGTCACTTTCTAGACCGCCTGACCTACTTCACCCACCCGCGCGAGTCGTTCTCCGGCGACCACGGCGTCAAGACCATCGAGGACCGCAAGTGGGAAGACGCCTATCGCAATCGCTGGCGCCATGACAAGGTGGTGCGTTCCACCCACGGCGTGAACTGCACCGGCGGCTGTTCCTGGAAAATTTTCGTGAAGAACGGCCTGGTGTCCTTCGAGATGCAGCAGACCGACTACCCGCGCACCCGCGAGGACATGCCCAACCATGAGCCGCGCGGCTGCCAGCGCGGCGCCAGCTTCTCCTGGTACCTGTATTCGCCCCACCGCATCAAGCACCCCATGATCCGTGGCCGCCTGCTCGACCTCTACCGCGCCGAGAAGAAATCCGGCAAGGATCCGGTCCAGGCCTGGGCCGCCATCCAGGCGGACAACAGCAAGCGCGAGAAGTACGTCAAGGTGCGTGGCCTGGGCGGTTTCGTGCGCGCCTCCTGGGACGAGGTGCTGGAAATCGTCGCCGCCGCCAACGTGCACACCATCGACAAGTGGGGCCCGGACCGGATCTACGGTTTCTCGCCGATTCCCGCCATGTCCATGATTTCCTATGCCGCCGGCTCCCGCTACCTGTCCCTGATCGGTGGCGCCTGCGGCTCCTTCTACGACTGGTACTGCGACCTGCCCATCGCCAGCCCGCAGACCTGGGGTGAGCAGACCGACGTGCCCGAGGCCGCCGACTGGTACAACTCCACCTACCTGATCATCACCGGCGCCAACCTGCCGATGACCCGGACGCCGGACGCCCACTTCGCCATCGAGACCCGCTACAAGGGCACCAAGATCGTTTCCATGGCCCCGGACTACGCCGAGTATGTGAAGTTCGCCGACCTGTGGATGCCGGTGAAGCAGGGTACCGACTCCGCCGCCTTCATGGCCATGGGCCATGTGGCGCTGAAGGAGTTCTACATCAACAAGGAGACCCCGTACTTCCAGGAGTACGCCCGCAAGTACACCGACATGCCCATGCAGGTCATGCTGCGCCAGCACGACAAGGGTTATGTCAGCGACCGCAACCTGCGCGCCTCCGACTTCGCCGGCAACCTGAACGAAACCAATAACCCCGAGTGGAAGACCATCGCCTTCGACGAGGCCTCCGGCCAGTTCGTGGCCCCCAACGGCACCATCGGTTTCCGCTGGGGCGAGGATGGCAAGTGGAACCTGCTGGAAAAGGCGGCCGGTGCCGACACCAAGCTGGAACTCACCTGCCAGGGCAAGGCCGGCACCGAGGTGGTCGCCGTGGGCTTCCCCCACTTCACCCCGGGCGAGCCCGAGCTGCTCTACCGCAATGTGCCCGCGCGCCGCGTGAAGCTGGCCGACGGCGGTGAAGCCCTGGTGGCCTCCGTGTTCGACCTGCTGGTAGCCCAGTATGGCGTGGATCGCGGCCTGGGCGGCGACAACGTGGCCAGTTCCTACGGCCAGGCCGATGTGGCCTATACCCCCGCCTGGGCCCAGAAGGTCACCGGCGTGAAGGCCGCAGACATCGAGCGCACCGGCCGCGAGTTCGCCGACAACGCCGCCAAGACCAAGGGCAAGTCCATGGTCATCATGGGCGCGGCCATCAACCACTGGTACCACCACGACCAGTCCTACCGCTCCATCATGAACCTGCTGCACATGTGCGGCTGCGTCGGCCAGAGCGGCGGCGGCTGGGCCCACTACGTGGGTCAGGAGAAGCTGCGGCCCCAGGCCGGCTGGGCGCCCATCGCCTTCGGCCTGGACTGGCACCGTCCGCCGCGCCACATGAACTCCACCTCCTACTGGTATTTCCACACCGACCAGTGGCGCTACGAGACCCTGAAGCCGGACGAGATGCTTACCCCGGCCGGCAAGAACCGCAACAAGGGCTACAGCCTGGCGGACTACAACGTGGTCTCCACCCGCCTGGGCTGGCTGCCTTCCGCGCCCCACTTCAACCGCAACCCCATGGAACTGGCCAACGAGGCCGCCAAGGCCGGCGCCACCGACGAGGCCGGCGCCGCGAAGTATGTG
>WBZT01001057.1_pt1 | contig 20965 bp, 18 predicted proteins | sample 5204241 | NCBI WGS metagenome assembly WBZT01 (sample SAMN12344358, study PRJNA552823) | activated sludge metagenome | biome: Activated sludge suspended growth; feature: Nitrification reactor; material: Wastewater; isolation source: activated sludge from nitrification reactor of wastewater...
CAAGCTCGCCGGCTGTTGGTGGAAGGAAACCCACGCCCAAGCCATGCTCAATTTGCGCGTCGCCAGAGCCAACCACCTCTGGAACGCCTACTGGACAAAAAATTGAGCGGCAGTTTCAGTCACACCCTTTGGTTGCTGGATCCTGGTGCGAACGGGTGGATGTCCAAGATGCGTCCAAGCCAGGGATTGGAGGCGGGGCTGCGGCAATCTATTTTTGCAGGAACTTCACCACGGCTTCGGTGCGCGTATGGACGTTGAGCTTCTCGAAAATGCTTTTCACATGGCCGTGGACGGTCCAGATGCTGATGCCCAGGGACTCGGCAATCTCCTTCGCGAGATCCCCTTTGGCCAGAAGCGCCAGGATTTCCTGCTCGCGGGGTGTCAGTCGTGCCACGTCCAGTGCTGATGGCCCTGAAGGCAGGGTGGCGACGAGGTGTTGAAAGTACTCGCGAACCCTGGCCGCGATGAGTTCGGGGGAGAGTGGTCCGGCGGTCCCGGCGATGTCAGCACCATCCAACAAGGGATCAACGGCCTCGGGATGGACGCGCAGAAAGCAGCCGTCCAGAATTTCCTGAAAGGCGACACATGCGAATTGCTCGGCCAGTTTTCCGAAGTCGAAACGGGCAAACGGAAAGACCGGCCAGAATTAGAAAAGGCCATCGCACTTTGTCGCAAAACCAACGCGCGACTGCTGATTGCAAAGCTGGACCGACTGGCACGTAATGCCGCTTTTCTGCTGAACCTCCGAGACAGCGGTGTGGATTTCATAGCCGTGGACATGCCGCACGCAGACCGCTTCACGGTGGGAATTATGGCGCTCGTCGCAGAAAAAGAGCGCGATCTAATCAGCGAGCGGACACGCGCAGGCTTGGCAGCAGCGAAGCGCCGAGGAATACCATTAGGCAATCCTCAACTAGGGAAGGCGCGCATACTCGCTGTCGCTGAACGTCAACGCCGTTCAACTCATTTCGCCAAAAGGATGGCGAATGTGATTAGTGAGATTAGGAAAGCGAAGGTTACATCTTTCAATGGAATCGCCATTTGCCTCAATGCTCGCGGATTTAAGACATCTACCGGAAAGGAATTCGCAGCGCAAACCGTCAAGAATCTCATGGCTCGAAACGCGGCTTAGTTCGCACCCTATTTGGATATTTTTTAGGGCGAAACGCTCTGCCTGTTAACCACAGAAAGCAGTCAATTTGCTGCACTGTCAAACCTGAAAGTCCATAAGCGGATTGAAATTGGCGAAAGGCTCCTACGAATTTGGGATAGTTTCGCAGATCATCTTTCTCGAAAGTGATTCGCTTCTGTTCTCGATAGTACAAAAGCATTTCGCCAACGTAGTAATCGTAGATTGGAAATGCTTGGCGTGAGTGATGCGCGCAATACTTCGACGCGAACGAATAAAGACGCACAGGACCTCTAGAGAAATTTACCGTCGCCATGTCGTTGACGACTTCCAAATCTTCATCAAGCAGCCGCTGATCAAATCCAGCTAAGCTCACTATATGTGCCGCCACGGTGTACGTATCTTTGATTTGTGTTCCATAAAAGTCGTTAAGCGCGGCGACCTTTAGCAGAACTTTGACTGGGTCTGTATTCGGCGAGGAGAGGAACAACCATTCCAGCGCTCGGTCCTGCAATTTGAAGCGCTCACTCCACTTGTCGGTAATGAATGTAAGCACTGCATCTCGGCTGGGATATTGAACCATTTCCGGAATTGGAATAGCGCCGCCGCCAGCCATAGGCAAAAGATTCAGGAACGCCGGAATACGGTCAATTGCAAAAGTGGAACAACTGTTCCTAGAACAGTTGTTTGCAAAATTGGCAACGTGGCAAGATGGCAGCAAGAGATTTTGCCCACTGCTTCGCCCAAGATGTGCGTTATGAGAGGAAGCAGAAGAAACTTTCTCAAGAAAAACTCGCAGAGAAAGATGGGCGATCTTTAACCAGCCGGAATCTGTAGTAATGGTTCGTGCTTGGTGAACGCCATGCACATCAGTGCGTCCGTGTTCATTAACGACGCGGAGGACGGGCTATTGCAGGATTACGATGTCTGGTTGGAGAAATTCGCGCCGCATGAGCCGACCTCCCAATACCGACACAATCAGACCGGCGAGGACAACGCTGACGCCCACTTGAAACGGCAGGTGATGGGGCGGGAGGTCGTCGTCGCCATCACCAAGGGAAAGCTCGATTTCGGTCCCTGGGAACAAATCTTCTACGGCGAATTTGATGGCCGACGGCGCAAGCGTGTGCTCGTAAAAATGATTGGCGAATGAGAACTCGTGCCCGTCGCGGCAAGTGAATTTCGGCGCCTCGCCCCCTTTGAACCCGAAGGGACGACGGAGGATCGTTCAGGCGAAGCCGCGATGCCTGCCTTCGCACCCCACCTCGAACCCGAAACCAGCCCGGGTGCCCTTCGTTTTCCTCCCTCAAAAGAATTCTGAAGATTTCTGAAAGATTGGCGTTTTTCGTCCGTATTCCAATTAGACCGCCTTTGCAGGGTTAGCTCTGGCGAGACGCCTGGCTGCCAGCCGAACAGAAACTATCGGCTGATTTAATGCCACGCCTTGTTCTGCCAATCAGGGGACGATTGGCGTCCCCGAACAGGCTTGGCCAGCCATTAGGAGGTGGAAAGCTGCTGCCCGGCATCCTGGGCAGCAGCTTTCGTTTTCATGCCGGCGGAAACGCTCAGGTCTGGCGAACGACGCCTGCAAGCCCGGTTCGCAACGCGGCCTTCAGGTCACTTCCAACTCCAATCGCCTGACTTCTTCCTTGATCACCTGGGTTACGCGATGTTTGGCGAGGTAAACCTGTCCCACGGGGACCCCGAAGGCAGCGGCAACCCTATTGGCGTCCCAGCATTTGCTCACATAGAGGTCAAACATCTGGAATCTTTGCGGATCCACTTTGCGTTTGGCCTTGGCCATTGCGGCCTCCAGCAAATTCTCGCCCCATTCCGCATTCCAGAGACGCTCAAGCTCATTGCCGTTCGGATCCATCACCCGTTCCAACAAATTGGTTTCCGCGGTGTCCTCCGGAGCCAGCAACCGGGTCGGCACCGGGCCGCGTTTGCGAAGGTGGTCCACGATCCGCCAGCGGGTCATGTTGAGCAACCAGGCTTTGAACGAGCCGATGGCGGGATCATATTTGAAACCCGGCATTTGTTTGGCTACCGAAGCCATCGTTTCCTGCACCACATCCTGGGCTTCGACCTCCGTCAAACCGCCTTTGAGAGCCACCCGGTAGATGAGTTTCCAGTACGTGTCAAAAAAGACCTGCCAGCTCGCGTCATCCCGCCAGTCCTTCAGCCGGTGAAGCAAAGTCGCGCGTGTTGGGATCAGCTCATCCATGAGGCGTTTCGGCCAAAGTTTCCGAAAACTATGCGGCGGTGGTTCGGGCTTGGCAACCAAAACGGATATTCGGCCCCGGGCGCACAGCGCGAGCGAACCGTTGTGGCGCCGGCGCCGCCCAATCGCTGGACAGCGCGGTCCGCCGGAACGATTGCCGGGAAAAACTTTCGCGCGAATCTCTTGAATCAGCGCTCCCGCTTGTCTATACAGAACACAACACAAGCGGCGGAACAGCGATTGAATTTTTTTTGCATCGTCAATCTGAGGCCTTTCCTCGCTGCGATTCTGGGAATTGTCGTAACCGGGTTCGGGCTTGTCCACGTTCATGGCGCAACGGCAAGCCAGACCACCAACGAAATTCGGATCGCGGAACTGCAGGGCACGGTCGAGATTTCTCCCGCGCCCGCCACTTCGTGGGTGCTCACGCAGACAAATCAAGTGCTCCGCCCGCGCGACCGCCTGCGCACCGGCGCCCGCAGCCGGGTGGCGCTCCGCTGGTCGGACCAGAGCATCGTTTCGTTCGACGCCTCCACTGAAATCGAAATCCTGCCGCCGCACGCGCGGGAAGCCCAGGCCGGTTTGCGCCTGCTCAAGGGCGTGCTTTCCTTTTTCCATCGCGACGAACCCGGGCGCATCCGGGTCCTGACCCGCGGCGCCGTGGCGGGCGTCGAAGGCACGGAGTTTGTCCTGTCCTTGGATGCGGCCGAGCGCACGACGCTTTCGGTGATTGACGGCCGGGTTCACTTCGGCAACGGAACGGACTCGCTGGTCGTGACCAACGGCGAACAGGCGGTGGCGGAACCGGGCCAGCCGCCCAGGCGCACACCGGGATTCCTCGCCAACAATCTGTTGCAATGGTGCTTCTACTACCCGGCGGTGCTCGATCTCGCGGAACTGCCCCTGCCACCGGAAGCGCAAAGCGCCCTCGGTGATTCGCTCGCGGCGTATCGTTCCGGCGATTTGCTGACGGCGCTGTCCCGGTATCCCGCCGCCCGTCCGCCCGCGTCCGAAATAGAGGGCGTTTATTACGCTGCGCTGCTGCTCAGTGTGGGACAAGTCGGGGAAGCAGAGACGGCGCTGGCTCCGTTCCTCCTCGCCGAAACCACCGCCCGGCCTGCGAAATTAGCCGCCGCCCTGCGCCAACTCATCGCCGCCGTCAAGCGTGCGGAGCATTCGTCGCAAGCGGGGCCTGAATTGGCCAGCGAACTCCTCGCGGGTTCTTATTACGAGCAATCGCGGGCCAACGCGGAATCCTCGCTGCAAACCGCACTAGAACTGGCGCGGCAGGCTGTGGCGCGTTCGCCGGAATTTGGCTTTGCGTGGACGCGCGTGGCGGAACTGGAGTTCAGCTTCGGCCGCACCCGGCGGGCACTGGAGGCCTTGAACAAGGGACTGGCGCTCGCGCCGCGCAATGCCCAGGCGCTGGCGCTGAAAGGTTTCCTGCTCGCGGCGCAGGGCGAAACGCGCGCCGCCCTCGGCTGGTTCGACCAAGCTCTGGCCGTGGATGCGGCACTGGGCAACGCCTGGCTGGGCCGGGGACTTTGCCGCATCCACCGCGGCGACACCGCCAGCGGACGCGGAGACCTGCTGATGGCTGCGGCCATGGAGCCACAGCGCGCGGCGCTGCGCAGCTACCTCGGGAAGGTGGAAGCCGACGCCGGCGACGTGGCACGCGCGGTCAAGGAACTCCAACTGGCGAAACAACTGGACCCGAAGGACCCGACCGCCTGGCTCTACTCCGCGCTGCTCAACCAGCAGAACAACCGGCTCAACGATGCGGTTCGCGACTTGGAAATGTCCCAAACGCTGAACGACAACCGCAGCGTCTATCGCTCGCAACTGCTGCTGGACCAAGACCGCGCCGTGCGCAGCGCGAGTCTGGCGCGCATCTATCAGGAAGCCGGGATGTCGGAAGTGGGTTTGCGCGAAGCCGCCCGCGCGGTAAATGCGGACTACGCGAACTACGCGGCGCACCTGTTTTTCGCGGATAGTTACCAACTGGATTTGGCCAACCAGACCAGCCAACGCTACGAGACGGCTTCCGCGGTCGAGTTCTTGCTGGCGAATCTGCTGTCGCCAGTCGGCGCCGGCACGCTCTCGCCCACGCTTTCACAATCGGAATACTCCCGCCTGTTTGAGCGCAACCGCCCGGGCCTTGTTTCCAGCACGGAATATTTGAGTCGGGGAGCCTGGACGGAATCGGGCGCGCAGTACGGCACCTTCGAAAAATTCAGCTATGATTTTGACTGGCTGTACGCTTCGGACCCCGGCCAGCGGGCGAACAACGACTTCGAACTCTGGCGGCTGCAACTACAGTTGAAGCTCGCGTTGACTCCCCAGGACAGCGTGTATCTGCGGGTCAGCGATTTCGCGTCCAAGTCGGGCGATTTGTCCCAGCAATATGATCCCGCCCTGGCGAGTGTTGGCGTTCGGGTCAAAGAAACGCAGGCGCCGATCGCGAGCCTTGGTTATCATCACGAATGGCGTCCGGGCGTTCACACGCTAGCCCTCGCTTCGTGGCTTGATGACGATTTGTCCTTCACGAATCCGGCGCAACCAACCTTGGTGGTCTTTCGACCGGACGACCCGATGTCGCCCGGCGAGACAATGTTGACGGGTGCCCAGGGCATCACGATGCATCAGGATTCGGGAAGCCGGCTGCGGCTTTTTTCCGGAGAACTGCAACAGCTCTGGCAGCAAACTCGCCATGATCTCATCCTCGGCGGGCGCGTGCAAACCGGTGATTTCCACACCGAAAATCTCCAAAACCAGCCGTCCGTGCCTTCGGTTTTCCCCGAAGAACCGATACCGGCCGCCCAACAGGATTTCACCGCCCCGTTTCGGCGCCTCAGTTTTTACGGGTATTATCTTTGGCACGTGGCCGATCCGCTGCAGGTCATCGGCGGATTGACCTACGACCGCCTGACCTTCCCGGAAAACTTCCGCACCGCGCCGGGTTCCGCCCGGGAATCAAGCGTGGATGAAGTGTCACCCAAGGCCGGCTTGATTTGGAAACCATCCCCCGGGACAACGGTGCGCCTTGCTTACACGCGCTCGCTGACGGGCGCGAGCCTGGACCAAAGCTACCAGCTCGAACCCACCCAAGTGGCGGGTTTCGTGCAATCCTTTCGCAGCCTCATTCCCGAATCCGTGGCGGGGGCCAATGTCGGCGCCCGCATTGAAACCTTCCGGAGCTCGCTCGAACAGAAGTTTGCCACCGGAACTTACCTTGGCGTTTCCGCCGAACTGTTCAACTCGCAGGTCCACCGCATCGCCGGCGCCTTTGACGCGTTTACCGACCTGCTGGATTATGCCATTCCTTCCGGGCTTCGGGAACATCTGGATTACGAGGAGCGTTCGCTTGCGTTTTCAGCCCATCAGTTGGTCGGAGCGGCCTGGTCGTTTGGCGCCCGCTATCGCGTCAGCCAGGCGGTGCTAAAGGACGATTTCGTGGATGTGCCAGCCAACCTCCCACCGGATCGCCTTGACCATTTTCAGCCGAAGCAACGCCAAGAAGCCCTCCTCCACCAACTAAGTCTCACCGCAATCTACAACCACCGTTGCGGCTTCTTCGCCGAAGGGGCCGCCCTTGGGTTGGCCCAGAATAACACTGGTTATGGCCCGAACGCGCCTGACGACGCCTTTTGGCAATTCGATGCCCTGGCCGGCTATCGTTTTCCGCGACGAAGGGCCGAGTTGATGATTGGCCTGCTCAATCTGACCGACCAGGACTACCGCCTGAACCCCTTGAACATTTACACCGACCGGCCCCGGGAACGGACATTGATGGCGCAACTGCGGTTGAACTTCTGACACGGCGCGCAATCTTCGCCAGGCTGCCCACCTGATCCCAAGCCGGGCAAACTGCTCGACAAAACGCCGAGCGAAAAGTTGAAGGAGAAATTCCGCTGCGCAATTTCTCGAGGGCTTGCCCGAAGTAAAATTCTGGATCCGCAACCTCGCAAACAAAGCCACGTCCTTTCGGTTGCAAACGTCGAAGCAATGGTTCTACCCCGACTTCCTGTGCCAACTCAACGACGGCCGCGTCCTCGTGGTGGAATACAAGGGCGAGCACTTGTTTGCCGAGGCGGAAGAAAAGCGCGCCGTCGGCGCCGTGTGGGAAAGTCGCAGCGGCGGCAAGTGCCTGTTCGTGATGCCCGAAGGAATGGATTTGGAAAAGATCCGGCAAAGAGTCGGCGGACGCCAATGAAACGACCGCCTCCACGAAGGCGGCCTCGCTCGCAATCCGTATTCAGGGATCAAATCCAGTCAGAGTGATCGGGTATGCGTTCGTTGGAACGTTATTGGGAAAGAAGATGGTGAAGCGGTATTTGGGACTGGACGTGGGATGAGGGATCGTGACCGAAGTCTGATTACAGCCAACGTCTCCGTACTTACCAACGTATTGGACCTTCGTGTCGGTCCGCGTGGCGTCGGAAGCCGTATGAATCGTCGTGTTTGTGGAAGGTGCCCAGCCCCAGCCTTGGGACACCGTCCTCGTGAAGTTGACATATCCGGCGTAACTCCCGGGGCAGTTGCCCTGAGAACCGGCGCTAAAAACCGGCGGACCAAACAACGTCAAAGTTCCCCCCCCATACGAGGCACTCTGCGCCCCGCCGGATTGTAAGCTGAGGGTGGATTGCAAGCTCAATGACTGCTTCGAGGTCGTCCGCATCGTTGACTTGACGCACACATTCAGAGCGGCAGCCCTTGTCAACTGGGCTTGGTCTCCTCTCGTTACCGCGCACAGGTAGAATCCCACGTCGCTGATCTGCACGCCTGCCAACGTCAGACTGCTGTTGGTTTCCCCCATCAACACCTCATCCCGATCCGGCCACTGGCGGACCCACTGGAAGCTCATGTCGCCAAATTTCGGTTCCGCGGCGAAGGTCACGCTCTCGCCGGCGAACGCCGCCTGATCCTCGGGCGGATCTGCGAGGTCCTGCGCGCCAGCCGGGCCGGTTGCGATCAACAATGCCGTCAGCCCCGCGATGGCCGACATTTTGCCAACACTCTGGAATCTCATAGTATTCATACAGCAGGATACGTGGAAAAAATGGGAATCTTTCAAAAATCTTTGCCTGCCGCCGGAAACGACCCGCCGCTCTGGCCGAAGTGACGGTTCTGAAGAACGCCCATCAGCCGTTATTGAGACTCGTGGAATCAGGTTCCAGCGGTCAGAACAAAGCGGAGCGCGTCGCTCAAGGTCGCACGTCGTCATCCTCGTTCACGGGTCGCAATGGAAAATAGCCCTGCATTCGCCGCGCTTTGTCTTAAACTGCGCCCGGCAAGCACCGGTTGATCGTGAAACTCAAGTCCATGGCAAAACGTCAATTGCTCACTTCTCTGCTGGGAGCGGGATTGACGGTACTTTGCGGATTGACGCTCTGGCAAGCGCCGCTCGGTGAAGCTTGGGTCCATACCAGTTACGACTACCTCTTCCGTTTTGGCGCCCGCGCCATTACGAATCCGGTGGTGCTGGTGCAACTCGACAGCGAATCCTATCACCATTTCGGCCAGGAACGCGGGCAGCCTTGGGATCGCGGCTTGCATGCCCGTTTGTTGCAACGGCTCGCTGCCGATGGTTGCGCCCTGGTCGTTTTCGATTCGTTCTTTCGCGTGCCGCGCGACGCGGAGAAAGACGCTGCCCTGGCCCAAGCCATGCGCGCATTGCCTCGGATTGTGCTCATGGCCGAACAGGCGTCACTGGCCTATCCTGATCTGGCCGGGACAAGGCCCACGCTGCCCACGGAACCACTGTTGAGCGCGGCGGGCACGAATTGGGGCGTTGCCTGGCTGGACCCCGATCTGGATTCCATTGTGCGCCGCCACTGGCCCTTCCCGTCGCCAAGCTCGTATCCCAGCCTGGCTTGGACTGCCGCCCGCATGGCAGGCGCCCAGTTGGATGAGTCACCCCGCGAGCGTTGGCTTCGCTATTACGGCGCGAACGGCGGCTGGCCCAGCTTGAGTTACCGGTTCGCGCAGACGCAACCAACCAACTACTTCCGCGACAAGATCGTGTTCATCGGCACCCAGCCGAAAACCTCCGTGCCAGGCGACGAGGTGGACGAATTCCGCACTCCTTATACCCGCTGGACCGGCGAATCTTCCGGCGGGGTACAAATCATGATCACCTCCTTCCTGAACCTGACGAATGGCGATTGGCTGCGCCGCCCGGCTTGGTGGTGGGAGACGTTGGGCTTGGTTTTGTCAGGCGCTCTGCTGGGTGGTGTCTTCAGTTGGTTGCGCCCGGCGAAGTCCATTCCGGTCGCTGGGCTCTCTGCCGTGGTGATCGCCTTGAGCGCGGTCTGCTGGAGTCATTTCACCAATTATTGGTTTCCCTGGCTAGTAATCGCCGGCGGGCAAGTACCGTGCGCCCTCGCTTGGGCGGTGGCCGCGCGCAAATTCCTGGCGCCCAAGCCAGCGCTGGTCGCGGCCCCCGCCACTGAACTGCTGCCGGAAACTTCTGATTACGAATTGCTGAACCCGCCCTTTGGCCAAGGCGCCTATGGCAAAGTCTGGCTGGCCCGCAACGCCATCGGCCAATGGCAGGCCCTGAAGGTGGTTTACCTCGCCAGCTTCGAGGACGAGGATCCCTACGAGCGCGAGTTCAACGGCATCAAACGGTACAAGCCGCTCTCCGACAAACATCCTGGCTTGTTGCGGGTGGACTTTGTGAGCCAGAAGAAGCCCGGCGGTTATTTTTTCTACGTCATGGAACTGGGCGACCCGCTGGAACTGGATTGGGAAACCAACCCCTCCACCTACAAGCCGCGCGACCTCGTCAGCGAACGCCGCAAAGCCCGAGGCCAGAAAATCCCTGTGCGCGACTGTCTGTATATCGGCTCGGAACTGGCGGATGCGCTGGATTTCCTGCATCGGCAAGGGCTGACCCACCGCGACATCAAGCCGCAGAACATTATTTTCGTCAACGGTCGGCCCAAGCTGGCCGACATGGGACTCATCGCGGAAATCCGACCTGTCGGGCAAAAGCGCACCTATGTGGGCACGCCCGGTTATATGCCACCCCCGCCGGAACTGCCAGGCACGCCGCAGGCGGATATTTATGCGCTGGGCATGTTGCTTTATGTGCTGAGCACCGGACGCAATCCCACTTTCTTTCCCGAACTCTCCACCACGCTGGCGGACAGCACGACCGTGGCAGATTTCTTCCCTTTGAATGCGATCATTCTGAAAGCCTGCCACCCGGAGAGCGCGCAACGCTTCGCCTCCGCCGCTGAAATGCGCGACGCCCTGCTCGAGGTGCAAGCGGCGCTGGCGCGCAAACCGTCCAGGTAAGTCACGGCATCGAACCGTCAAGGGCGTCCCCGCCCCAGCCCGCCATGAGGAAAAATCGCGCTCGCAAAAAAATTTCTGAAGATTTTTGAAAGATTGCCGAATTTCGTCCGTATTCCTTGGTAAACGAAGACAGGTCGCGCATGCGCGGTCGCCTGGGTGGGGGCAGATTCTCCTCGCGCAGGACGACAGCGGTGAGTATTAACCGATAGCCAACCAAATCAGTTCATGGCGCATCAATTCACACTGGGCGCGGAATGCCTGCTCGCGGTTTTCACCGGCAGCCTGACCCGTGTTGATCTGGAGGCGTTGTTGGCGGAAACGGACCGGCTGGAAAAGAAAACCGGCCACGTTCCCAATCGTCTGGCGGACTTCCGCCCCACGACGGAGTTCGAGGTGAACTACGAAACCATCCAGGCGCTCACCAGTTTCCGCCGCGAGCGACGGTTCGCCAATCCTTTCAAAACCGCGCTCCTCACCGCCAATTCCGTCCAGCATGGCTACGCCCGGATGTTTCAAACCCTGGAAGATAATCCCCAGATTCAGATTCGAATCTTCTCGGATGAAGCCGCCGCCCGCAGTTGGCTCGCCCGACGCGATGGCGACGTAATTCCCGAGCCGGGAGTCGGACGGAATTCCTTGAATCCAGTTCGAATTCAGCCGGGCCAATCTACGTTCCTCTGATCGGGCGCTGCCCGACCATGTAAACCAGCTTTTGCGAGGCAAACCGATGCGCGTCAGGACAACTTGGAAAGGGGACGGTGACGATGCCGATGGCGGCGCTTTCGCTGCTTTGGACGGCGCGAAATCGCAATGCAGGCCCGCTCATCGAAGGTGTGGAAAAATGCCGACGAGCAGGGTTTGTCCGCCCCTACACGTGGCGCCTCGCTTTGCTCGCTCTTGGTGAGCCCGAAAATGAGGTTGCTGAGGTGTTCGAGAAACTTCAGATACCGCCCCGCAAGCCAGATCACAATCGCTGCCACCGCCCAAAAAAAGAACCCCCGGGAAATCGCCTCTTGGAGAACCATCTCAAACCAGCTTTTCCAATCGAATGCACCCACAGCGAAACCATATCCCAGACTTTTGAACGGTCAAGTTGGCGTTGAACCGGGATTCTTTTGCGGAGCAAGGCCTTCTCGAACCAGCGCGCATGGCGTGACTTCAGTGATTGAGCCAGCGCCGCCCATGCGATACTAGATGGCCTCATGATTACCAGCGTGCAGCGCGGACTGCGAGCCATCGTGCTCCTCCTGCCACTTGGGCTGTCAGCTGCACTTGTCGCCGCCCCGCCAACAAACCAGCGCGTGATACTGATCACGATTGATGGTTTGTCCGCTTCCTACCTCACCGATCCGCAGGCGTCGCTGCCCACGCTGCGCCGGCTCGCGACCGAAGGCGCGGTGGCCGAGGGCCTGCGCGTTTCCAATCCATCCGTCACCTGGCCCAATCACACGACGCTCATCACGGGCGTGCATCCCGAGAAACACTCCGTGCTTTTCAATGGCATCCTGAGCCGATCCGGTCCCGGCGAGTCGGTGAATCTTGACGGTGCGAAAGACCAACGGGAACTCGTGGCCGTCCCGACGCTTTTCGACGTACTGCATCCAGCCGGCTATCGCACCGCCGGCATCAACTGGCCTGCCACGCGCCGCGCGCGGTTGCTGGACGACAACTTTCCCGACGTGCCCCAACCGGTGACCCACACCACGCCGCGCCTGCGGGCGGAGTTGATCCACGCGGGGATTCTGGGGAGCGGCAGCGATGCCGATTTCCTCGCGCGGGGTGCGGCTGCCGCCGACGAGGCTTGGACCAGAGCCGCGGCACATCTCATCCGGTCACGGCCACCGAACTTCCTGCTGCTGCACTTGCTCATCACCGACACGATTCAACACCGGTACGGGCCGCAATCTACCGCGGCGTACACGGCCGCGGCGCTGGCGGATGCCCAGGTGGCGGATTTGCTGCGGGCGGTAGCCGACACCGGAACAAGCGACCAGACCACGGTTTTCGTCACATCGGACCACGGTTTCGCCCGGCCGACCAACCTGATCAGCCCCAATGTGGTCTTCCGCAAGGCGGGGCTGTTCCGCCCGGCGCCCCGGCGGCGGGCGCAGGCGATAGCAGAAGGCGGCACAGCCTTCGTTTATTTGACCAATCCGGCCACTCAGGCTGAGGATCGCGCTAAAGTGATCGCGCTGCTGCGTGAACACGAAGGCATCGCGGAGATCGTGCCCCCCGAGGGCTTCGCCGCGTTAAGGTTGCCGACTCCCGATCGGAATCCCCAAATGGGCGATCTGCTTCTCGTGGCAAAAGACGGCTACGCCTTTGCGGACGAGGCATTCGAAGATGAATCCGTCACCGCGATAAGCCAGCCCGCCGGCAGCCACGGTTATATCGCCTCGAATCCAAAAATGAACGGGGTGTTCCTTGCCTGGGGACGGGGCATCAAGCCCGGCGCGAAGCTCGGCTTGGTGGAGAACATTGACCTCGCGCCGACCATCGCCGCGTTGTTCGGACGAGAATTACCAAGCGCGGATGGAAAAGTACTTCGGGAGATTTTGGCTGAACCGCTGGCACGGTAAACCGCCCTTGGTTTTTCGACGACCGGAGGCCCTGCCAAGCGCGGCGCTCCACGAATTCAGCCGGCGAGCCGCGCCAGCACTGAACACAAGCGCGCCGCCGCCAGCCGGGCGCCACCCACGCTTGGAAGTTCGTGAACGCGATCCGCTCCGATCAATTCGCCCAGCAGCCTCACGTTCGCGGCGCGGGAGGAATCCGCGCGAACAGCCGACAGGACGACACGCGCCGGGACCGCCAGCGACCGCGGCAAGGCATCGAGCACGAGCAACGCTTGATTCACCGCGCCGAGCCGGTTGGCGCAAACGACGATGGGCCGCGCCCGCAGCGCGCGCAGGAGCGCGCGGGAATCGAAGTCCTCCCCCAGCGGGCTGAGCAAACCACCGGCGCCTTCGACGACGACCACTTCAAACCGCCCGGCCAGGCGGCGAATCTGGGCCACGACCTCGCGCAACCGGACGCGGCGGCCTTCCTTGCGTGCCGCAAGCAGCGGCGCAAGCGGCGCGCGAAAGTGCCACGGGTTCACCTCGTCCAGCGAGAGCACGTTGCCAGCAGCCTGTCGCAACGCGCGGGCGTCACCGCGACCGCCGCTGCAAATCGGTTTGAGGCCGGCCACGCAACAACCGCTCGCGCGCAAATGCCGCGTGAGCAGCGCGGCCAGCACGGTCTTCCCCACACCCGTATCGCTGCCGGTGACGAAAATGATCTCTGGCTTCACGGTGTGGGTTCGCGGTCGGCCAGCACGCTGGTCCGGAGAAACAGTTTGAATTGCTCGCGCTTCACCACCACGTCATTGTGGCCGAGCTCGGTGTGGATGAAAACGAGTCTGCCCTTCTGCAATTCCGCCGGCGTCAATTGGGTTTCCTCCGCCGCGAGGAACGCCGTGCCACGCTGCTTCAGCAGGTTCATCATCGCTTCCGAATCGTCCTTCGTGCCGCCGTGGTCGGTGTAGATGTTCAGCAGGCGACCGTGCTCGCGATCCGACCAAGCCAGAAATTTTTCCGTCTCGGCATAAAGCGCGTCGAAGAGCCAGACTTCCTTGACGCTGGCGGACATCCCGCCGCGATCCAGAATGCCGGAGATGACGCGATAGCCACCGCTGTGACCGGAAAGGATGATGTTGCCGACGGCGAAATCCTTTTTGAAAACGCCACGCTGCTTGAGCGTCGTGGCGAGTTCGGCCATGAAGCGCTTGAAGCCATCGGCGTCCTCCAGTTTCCCGCCGAAGGAATCGGGCGCGTTCCGCGGGCCTTCGGGCACGACGAGCACGGCATTCTTGCCGCTCGCAACGAATTGCTCGATCAGTCTGAAAGTTTCCAGTGTGCCGGCCACGGTGTTGAACCAGCCGTGGAAGTGGATCACAAAATCCACGCGGCCGGTTTCACGAAAACCTTCCGGGATGAAAATCGCGACCGTGCTGTCGGAATAATGCTCCTGCGCCGGATAGTTTTTGTCCTTGTACTTGTGGCCGTTCGTCCGCGCGGCATGGGGAAACGGCGCGGTGACGAATTGCGTAACGACGAGCTGCCCTTGCGGGGCGTAGGTTTGTTCCAACGCTACCGCGAGGCCGGCGGTGGTCGAGCCGAGCAGCAGCAGCGCGAGCAGAAGTTTCATGGACCGCACGATGGCAAAACCAGCACGAAGCTCCAAGCACCAACCGCCGCGCTCACCAGACACCCAGCGCCTGCAATTGCTGATCCGCCTGCGCCGCCCAGCCGCGATTCGCCGCCGGGCTGGCGGGACTCGGGTGAAGAATTTTCCCGACCTTCAATCCTGTACCGGCGAACACAGTCTCGCCGCGCTGCTGCGCGAACTCGCCCACGCCAATCAGCCATTCGGGTTGCAGAATTTCCACGACCGCCCGCAAATGTTCGTCGCACGCGGCATAGAGTTTAGCCGTTGCCCGGGCCGTCAGCTTGTCCGGCGTGAGATTGCGCCCGGAGGCTTCAAGGAACGCCAGCGGGCAGTAGTTGGCCACGAAGTGATCCGCGAAAAAAATTTCCGGCGCGCCAAAGCGGGCGGCGAACAGACCCCACAGCCGTTGCCCGCTCACCTCGGAGCGTTCACACGCAAAACCCTCGATGGGTCGCTTCGGATGTTCCCGCAGGGGTTTGCTGATGGCGGCGGAGATCCCGAGCCAGTCGCGCACTGCGGCGATCTCGCCGAAAGGCACGCCGGTTTGCACCATGCCGAACGGACCGGGGTTCATGCCGAGGAACAGCACGCGCTTGCGACCACGCCCGAATTTCCGGAGGTACGCCGCGTGCGCCGGCCAGGCGTAAGCGAGCGGGTGGTAAACGCACGCGACGGGCCGGCGGAATTTCAGCGCGCCGACGGCGCCCGCCAACTGACGGGCTGCTTGGACCAATGAGAGCGCCATGCGGGCGGTTTTGTGCCAGCCGCCGGGCGGCGGCGCGAGCGAAAACCGACGCAATAATTGGACAGATGTGTCCTTTCCTTGTCGTTTCACCGGACGCGCGCAATGGGGCGTTGCATTTGATTTGCGCGCGTCCTAAGCTGGCCAGCGGATTGCTAGCAGAAATTCGCTCCGCGCGTTATTTTGAACCTGAACGGTCGCGGGCGACGCAGATTGATCATGGCAACGACCTTAAGTCAGGGCGAAGAAGCCCAGTTGGCGCAGACGATTGAGATGTTCGAGGTGATCACTCAATCGCAGCCCAACGACTATCAATCGCTCGAAATTCTCAAAGAGGCTTACAGCAAGCTGGGCCGACAGAAGCAGGTCGTGGACACGGCCAAGCGCATCGCACAGGCTTACGTGCAGATGGGGCAGTTCTCCTCGGCCATTCTCGAATACGAGACAATCCTCCAGCAGTTTCCCAACGATCCCGACGTCCAGGCGGCGCTCAAGGACATCGAGGCCAAAGCCAACAGCGTCGCCGCCGAACCCGCGCTCAGCGAAACCACAATCATTACCAAGCCGATCGCGCCCGCGCAGGCGGGGCCGGGCAAGGAAGGCGCGGGCAAGGCGGCGGCGGTGGAATTGGACGACGGCCGCAAGTCCATGTACAAGGTTTTCGTCGAGGGCAAGATCATGGCGGCGGCGGATTTCAACCTGCACTGGCGCACGGTGGATCCGTCCGTGGCGCCCATGGGCATCAACGAGCCATTCATCCAGACGCTCGCCGACAAGGGGGTTTGCTCCGTGGATAAGTCCATCAAGCTGCTGACGGACCGGACCCGCCTGGCGTTCATGCCGCTGGAGAAGTACGACATTGATATTGATCTCGCGCGGTCCTTTCCTGCCGCCATCTGCCAGCGCTGGGCCGTGTTGCCGTTCGATCGCATGAGCAAGTCCGTGCTGGTGGCGACGGCGAATCCCTTCAACCAGGTGGCCGCCAAGGATCTCGCCGGCGCCACGAAGCACCGGGTGCTCTGGTATCTGGTGCAACCCGCCGAGTTGGTTAAGAACCTTCGCAAAGCCTTCCGCTGACCATGCCCCCCGTAAAAACATTTGGCGAGCGCATCGCGGACGCCCTCATCGAGGACGGCCTGCTCACGGCGAAACAGGTCGAGGAATTGATGGAGCGCCAGAAAAAGGAGGGAACGCGCTTTATCAAGCTGGTGTTCGAGAAGAACCTGGTGAGCGAACTCGACATGACCGTTTCCATGGGCCGGGTGCTCAACGTTCCGCCCATCAACCTCACCCGCATCAGTGTGCCGCCGGAAATTGGCGAGCTGCTGCCGCGCGAAGTTGCCCACAATCACAAGATCGTTCCCATCTCGCGGCTCGAAAACAAACTTTTCGTCGCCATGGCCGACCCGCTCAACGTGCTGGCCATTGACGACATCAAACGGATTACCCGACTGGATGTGCATCCGTTGATCGCCGGCGAAAAGGCGATCGTGGACAAGCTCAACAACCTCGATGCGGCCAAAAGCGGCAGCATGGAGGACATCATCCTGGACGCGCAAAAGAAGGGGGCGGAGGACGAGGCGGCGGATGTTGAGACGGTCAAAGAAACGACGGAAGAAGTCAACCTGGACCAACTGGCGGCGTCCTCCGAGGAAGCGCCCGTCATCAAGCTGGCCAACATCATTCTCGTGCAGGCCATCAAGGACCGCGCGAGCGATATTCACATCGAGCCGTTCGAGAAAGGCCTGCGGTTGCGCTACCGCGTGGACGGCGTGTTGGCGGACGCCACGCCACCGCCCAAGCAGATGCAACTCGCGCTCGCCTCGCGCTTCAAGATCATGTCCAGCCTGGATATCGCGGAGCGCCGCCTGCCCCAGGACGGCCGCATGCGCGTGCGCGTCGGCGGCAAGGATTACGATCTGCGCGTCTCCATTCTCCCGACGGTTCACGGGGAAAAGATCGTGCTGCGCGTACTCGACAAGTCGAACCTCTCCGCCAGCCTCGACAAGTTGGGCCTCGACGCGGACACGTTCAAACAGTTCAAGGACGCGGTGGATGCACCGCATGGCTTGATTCTCGTCACCGGGCCGACCGGTTCGGGCAAGACGACCACCCTGTACTCCGCGCTCAACGAACTCAACAACCCGATCTTCAACATCGTCACCGTCGAAGACCCGGTGGAATTCCAAATTCCCGGCATCAACCAGGTGCCCGTGAAAAAAGAAATCGGCCTGACGTTCGCCAACGCCTTGCGCTCGATCCTGCGCCAGGACCCGGACATCGTCATGATCGGTGAAATCCGCGATACCGAGACGGCGGAAATCGCCATCGAAGCCGCGCTGACCGGCCACCAGGTGTTGAGCACCATGCACTGCAACGACGCCCCCGGCGCCATTGCGCGTCTGGATGACATGGGCATTGCGCCGTTCCTGATTTCCTCCTCGGTGATTCTCTCCTGTGCCCAACGCCTCATGCGCCGGATTTGTTCGCACTGCAAGGAGCCGGTCACTTATCCGGAAAAGATGTACCAGGACCTCGGCATTGACCCGTCCGCGTTTGAAGGCGTGACGCTGTATCGCGGACGCGGCTGCGACCGGTGCAAAGGCTCCGGCTATTCCGGCCGGCTGGCGATCATCGAAGCCATGACCAACACGGACGAAATTCGCAAGCTCATCATCGCCCGCGCCAGCACGCGCGAAATGGGCAAGGTCGCCGTAGGCCAGGGCATGAAGACGCTGCGCATGGCCGCGCTCGACCGCGTGCGCGACGGCGTGTCCACGCTCGAACAGGTGCTGCTCCTGACTTCGGCGCACTAAGCCAAAGTTACCGCATTCACAAAGATTTGCGCACGGGCTCCGGTTCGCACTGAGCCAAGCAACAGGCTTCACAACTGGGGCATTCTAGCCGACAATCCACCGCGTGATCCGACTGGAAACCGCGCTGCAAAAAATTCTCGACTTCCTCCCACCTCTCGTTGTCGAGTCCATCGCTCTGTCCGACGCCACCGGGCGCTGGCTCGCAGAAGACATCAGTTCCTCGGTCAACCTCCCGCCCTTCGACAATTCGGCGATGGACGGTTACGCCGTGCACGCCACCGACGTGACCGCCGCAACCGCAGCGACCCCGGTGCGATTGAAAGTAGTCGCCCGCATTCCCGCTGGCGCGGGCTGCGACGGAGCCGTCGGCGCCGGTGAATGCGCGCGGCTGTTCACTGGCTCGCTCCTGCCCGCCGGCGCGGATGCCGTCGTGATGCAGGAGGACACGCGCACCGATCCGACGCGCCCGGACGAGGTGCTGATTTGCGACGCGGTCAAACCGGGCGAAAGCGTGCGCCGCCGGGGGGAGGACGTGCGCAGCGGCGCAGCCATCGCTCACGCGGGCGCGGAACTGACGCCGGGGCGACTCGCTTTGCTGGCAGCGACGGGAATTTGCCAAGTCGCGGTGGGGCGGCGCCCGGTCGTCGGCCTGCTGGCGACCGGCTCGGAATTGCGCGAAGCGGGCCAGCCGCTATCGCCCGGCCAGATTTACGAGAGCAATCGCGTGATGCTCGCGGCGTTGGTGGCACACGCGGGCGGCGTGCCAAAGGTCTATCCGCTCGTGCCTGACACGCTGGAGGAAACTGCGACCGCGCTGACGACTGCGTTCGCCGAGTGCGATCTGGTGGTGACCTCGGGCGGAGTTTCCGTGGGTGAGATGGACTTCGTGAAACTCGCCTTCGAGCAACTGGGCGGGCAACTGGAGTTCTGGAAGGTCGCCATCCGACCCGGCAAGCCGTTTGTGTTCGGCCGGCTTCGCGAAAAAATCCTCTTCGGCCTGCCGGGCAATCCGGTTTCCGCCTTCGTCACCTTCCTGCTCCTGGTCCGTCCGGCGCTGTTGCGCTGGCAGGGCGCGGGCGAAATCGAATTGCGCCAGCAACCGGGTGTGTTGGCCGAAGCGATGGCGAACCGTGGCGGGCGCCGGCATTTCTGCCGAGTGCAGATTGACGAAAACGGACGGGTCTGCTCGGCGGGCCAGCAGGCGTCCCATGCCCTGAACTCCTTGGCCAAGGCGAACGGGCTGCTGGATTTACCGGTGGCCGCAGAGTTGTCCGCCGGAACGCCGGTTCTGGTGCTGCGCTGGTGAGCGCCGTCAGAATTTGCGTCGGGGTATTTCGAACGCCGTCGCCGGCGAGGGATTAACCCGCCGGGGCGGTTCGGGCATCGGGGCAGAGACGGAACTCAATCCGGGCATGGCCACACCGATCGCCACGGGAGGAGTCAGGGGCGAACTGACGATGGACCGGGCACCGCCAAGGCTTTGTCCGGGATTGCCCAAGGAAAACGGCGCTGGGATGACGGGCGCGGACGGCAGCGTGACGGGGGGCGTGGTCGGGGATCGTGATTCCAATAGTTGCCTGAATTCCAGCATGCTCGCTTCTTGGGCCGCACTGCGGACGAGTGGTTTCTCCAGGGAATCAGCCTTGCCAAATCCGAGAATCCCACCTCCGCCCGCGCCGTTCAGGACTTGGGCGCTAATGACTTGCTGATTGAAAGCGGGCGAGATCAGCGAGGTGCCGAAGCCCTGGTCCGGCGAGCTCTTTCCCAAAAAACTCAGGATCGGTTTTTCATCCGATTTCCCGGTCTCAGCCGATTCCTCGCCTGAGGCATCATCCGCGAGCGCATCGCCAGCGACCTGATTCGAAGAAACGCTCAATGAGTTGCCGTTCATCCGGTCGAGATAACGTTCTATCGCGGACTTGCGCTCCTTCAATTCTCCGTCGGGGCCGAACTCCGGCAGGCTGAGCATTTCCTCCGGGGTCTTGATGCCGTAAAGCTCCTCCGGCGTGAGAAAAGCCCAATTCTTCCGCCGGTCGAGCAGTTCTTGCGCGCGTTTGGGATCCATCGGCACCACTGGCAGGCGGCGGACCGGGCGCGACATCGTCCCGCTAAAGGAATCGGCGGCGCTGAAGGGGCTGAAGGGGGCACGCACGCTGGAACTCAACCCCCGGAGCGCGGCGGCTTTCTCGGGATTTTCCGTCTTGACGACGCGGTTGGTTGCCGCCCCGGGCGCAGTGGCGCCTGGCTCGATGAATTGAACCCCCGAGGATTCGCGCGGAAGTTTTTTGCGCTCTTGGGCTTGGGCCGAAAGGCACAAAGCCGCCAGCAGGACGGCTGACATCCAACGGATCCAGGTCAAAGCGGACGGACGCATGTGCAATTCAACCGTAATGTAACCGCGTTGGCGCGTCAAAGCTCAACTGCGGGGCGCATCTCAGTTTCTCGCAGGGTGGAAAGCGGAGTGAGGGAAGAGCAGTGACCAGCGACCGTTGCGCCAGAAGGTTTCCAAACAGAGCAAGGACTCATCTCCATTTTGACTCCAG
>WBZT01001058.1_pt1 | contig 20959 bp, 18 predicted proteins | sample 5204241 | NCBI WGS metagenome assembly WBZT01 (sample SAMN12344358, study PRJNA552823) | activated sludge metagenome | biome: Activated sludge suspended growth; feature: Nitrification reactor; material: Wastewater; isolation source: activated sludge from nitrification reactor of wastewater...
GGTTTCGATTGGCTGCACACCATCAAACCCAGGCTGATTAAAATTAGAAATATTTTCACCTTTTTGACAATTTAATAGTTTATACTCAATAAATAAAAAAGTATAGAGTTACATCCATCCTGAATAAAATCTTTAGGATATAACTCTATAACTTATCATTAGGTATGCAAATGCTTAACTATTTTGTAAACCTATAGATATTCGTTTTGGTTGGGCGACTATCATGGTAGTCACTGACTAATTTAACCGTCATAAAATTCTTAATACAGGCCAGATCAATGTACAAGAAGCGTTTAGCCGCATCATCATTATACTGAGCGCAATATTCGTATGGATATGGAGCCGGCAAGGCAATGGCAACCGCATTACCCCAATCACAATCCGTAGGAGAACACTTTCCGAAGGCATGAATAGAAGCTGCACCGCTGGTTTCGGCAATTATTTTTGTGATTCCTTTAGTGTTTGGATCTACATTCCTCCACGCTCCGGCAAAACTGTTACACACTTTCTTAGCTCTTACCCATGCTGCTCTCCGACCCACATTGTTACTATTGTATTTTATCCACATATATCCATTCTCACCCCAATCTGTTCCCCAAGAATTTTTAAGCAACCAGGCGCCTTTTGCATCATCCCAACCTACCAGTACGATGGCATGATTGGTCTGTGGATTATTGGGATCACTTGTCGTTCCAAAATAAACTCCATTCGTATAATTTTGGAAAGAAGAAGTAACATTAACACTCGCGCTAACGGCTCCATATTGGCAGATGGCTTTTTTAATATCTACAACAGCAGCAATCTTATTGATATCTCCGGAAGGATGAATTACACCCCAGTCCACTGCATCAAATTTATTATCTACATTTCCGGCACAAGGTCCGTTGGAAGCAGTATATGGCAATTGTGTTTCCGTCTTTAAGTCATGCCCTTCATCAACCATCCAGTCAAATACTTTATACGCGAAACCACCACCACAGCTTCCACCATTGGAACAGGTCAAAGCATGTTGTTCTGAGAGGTTAAGTGCGGCACTACTACCTCCATTTACTTTTAAATAACTGACTTCATAAGTACCCACAGCTCCAAAGGACCAACAACTTCCACAACTGAGTTGATCGCGGATAGGTGTAACTATATTATAAGTTCGTGAATCATACTTAGACAAATTGTAACAGGGTATTGCAGGCAATTGAAATCCTTTGGGCAGTGCAAGAATTTTTAAATTTTCTTGCTGCTTCATAGAACGCACTTTAATCTTTTCTGCATCCTGTGATTCAATGAGCTCACCGGTAATTTCAGATAATGGCTTCTCAGAAACGCTTGTAAAACCGACCATGTATCTCAACTTCTGGTCTTTAATCATTTTGCGTTGCTCCGTCAATTCCTGTTTCAGTTTGGCCGAAGCTTTCAGCTCTTTTAAGACGAATTTTTGTGGTAATTTGATGGGTTGTTGTGCAAATGAGGTATGTATAGTAAATAGACATACCATTAGAATAGTAACACTTTTCATTTGATAAAAATTTAATTGTTAAAAAAATAGAAAACCAGGAATCTAGTACATGGTCCTATTTTCAAATGACTATCTAACCGTAAGTTATCTAATGATAAGATCCCATAGACCATTGTTCAGATTCACTTTACCTAGGTTTATTTCAAAACGACCAATATGTTATCAGCTTATTAAAGTTATTATTAACTGAGAATGGTCATTTAGTTGATGATTATGGACAACAGCCCTTGAATATCAAGTGCGTCGGAGGATATCTCGCAGTGGAAAATCTTACTAAATAAATATACTGATTTGTAAAAAAAAAATACCAGAATAGCTGATTGGTATTTGGAACTAAACGTTCAATATTCCCCTGAATCCTCTTGCTGCGTAATAGGATTCTGCTCCATTGTGATATATAAAAACTCGATTAAATCGAAAATCTCCAAAGATCGCACCACCTAGTTCACGAACAGCTTCCGGGGTTTGAATCCAACTGGAAGTCTTGGTGTCAAAATTTCCCAACTTCTGCAAGGAATGATATTGATCTTCTGTTAATAGATTAATTCCCATTTCCTCGGCCATATCAAGTGCGCTGTTCTTTGGTTTATTTTCCTTTCTTGAATTTAAAGCCTCCCGATCATAACATAGACTTCGTCGGCCCGAAGGACTTTCTGTCGAACAATCGCATACTAAAAATTCACCTGAACGCTTATCAAACCCAATGACATCCGGTTCTCCCCCACTCTTCTCCATTTCATGCACAGACCATAATTTAGCAGGATTTGCTTCCAGTTTTATTTTAAATTTTTCCCAGGAAAGTCCTTCGTGTCTTTTGAAATGTTTTTGAAATCTTGCTTCCAAAAGTCTAAAGAGTTCCTCTTTCTGATTTTTTGTTAAATTTGTTTTCATGAAATATTTTTATAATAATAAAACAGGGTAGTTAGATTTGAACCTACAAATAATTTATTACCGCATAAAATTAGTGAAAAAAACATACCCAAACTTCTACTAATACTTTATTAAAATTATTGAGGGAGAAGGATCCTTTTTCACTTCTCTTTAATCCGTATGGTTTATCTTCCTATCTTTCATTGCATCTGGTTGAATGATGTAGGGTTTTATGTTATGAGTTGTTTTCAAGTATTTACTTTTGCAATAATTTATTTAGTTATATTTTTTATACAGCGTACGGAGAATCCTGATTGCTTATTGTTTCCTGCTAAATGACCTTGAATAGTAGCGTAATAGAGATTCAGATTCCACGCCTGAAGTGGATTGTTTTCGGTAGCGCTCCACCAGGTACCCTGATATCCTAACATATTGAATACGCCATAGGCTCGCCAGCCACCCGGAAGACCGGTAAAACCACTGTTATTGGTCGCTCCTGAGTTCGGTGGCATCCAGTAATCAGGTATGTTTGGTTCGCCTTTGACGGCAATACTTTTTAACTGACTACCGGCAACCAAATTACCACCTACACATTTGACCAGTGTATCAAATTCTGCATAGGAAGGTATATGCCAGCCTTCGGGAGCTAGACCTCTTTCATCATGAACAGCATACCAATTGTATAACTTCCCATAAATTGCATTTGTAAGTGAATCTTTGCTATTATTATAATAACAGTATGCGCCGGTGGTAAGCGTATCCCATTGTTTGCTATTCGTCACTTTCGGAATTGGGTCACCATTTCTATATTTGTCGACATCAAGATTCTTTGTGGACCAAACTTGGTTGCATATTTTAACTGTGAGCGGAGATTTTATTGGTTTGCAACCATCATTAACGAAAATAAGGATTATAAGTAAAGCAATGGATAAATGTATATTCATATTTGAATGTTTTTAAATGGTAGTGCTAATCTACGATCAGCTAATGGCACTTTGTCAAAATACAATCTTTTTTAGTCAATAAATCAAAAAATAGACTAACAATAAATTTATGTTTCATTTCTATTTTTTTGATTTGTAATGAGAGAAATTTAAAACAAGGAGGGTCATAGGTTTCTGTTAAAATTTTCATCCTCGATGTATAGACGGCCATCTCCTAAGGCATCTAAACTTTTTTACAAACTCACATGATTTAGGTTGCAGAAGGTAAATACTTAAGACCTCCTTTTTTCTTAGTTCCATTTATAACTTTCCTGGGTTGCAAGGTTTTTTCCATTTCATCCTTTAAGTCTTTCTAATTAATAAAAAAATGGAATATTGCTTGCTTAAATTCACAAATAACTCAGCCACCATTTATCCTTATGACTGGTCTTATACTGATCATACCAGTTGCAAAGCGGATACAATAAAAAGATGACCAGGATCCAGATGAGATACACGGTAACAAGGCTTTCACCTTGTCCCGGAACAACAAAAAGAAATGGAAAGTTTTGACCAATATTCCAGACATCATTCATGGTATGTCCGTGAGCAAAAAAGAAAATTACAGCAATGAGGTGTATGAGGTAAAGGTGAAGGATGTAATAGAAGAACGCCGTCCGGCCAAAGGTCTTCATGATGTTTATAAATCTGTTTTGAACGCTTTCAAGAAAGGACAAAGCGAGAAGTCCTGTGCCAATCGTCAGACATAGAAACATCAACGATGGTGGGTATTTGGTGACTTTAATAAAAGAAAGTATGGTCTGAGTTATCGTTGGCTGGATCGTCCAGTCTGATGGGTCTCCATACCAGTTGGTAAAGCGTACAACAATAAAAGAGAGAAGTAGCGCAAGTCCTGAAGTTCTCAATGCGCTGATTCTCTTTTCGGCAGGCACACTGGTTTCAAACCATTTTCCCAAACAATACCCGAGGATCATAAGTCCGGTCCATGGAACAAAAGGATAGACCAGCATCGCATGGTGGTTTCCTGTCACTGTATACTGTTTAAAAAAACCGCTGTGAAAAATGTCCCACCAGAAATTGGCATGAAATCCTGGTGCGGCTTCAACAAAATCCAGCATATTGTGTCCAAGGACAATCAGACCCCCGGTGATCAAAAGCATGATGTATGAAAAATTAAACCAAAGGAGTAAACCCAATAAAACCATACTGATACCTATGGCCCAAATGACCTGAAGAGGAAAAATATTAAAAAAGGGGTTAAATGTCCAGGCAAAGGCTACTAGGGTCCATTCGGCGAAAATGAGCCAAAGGCCTCTCTTGAGTACAAACTGTGCCAATTCTTTTTTCGTTTTCCGAAGGCTTTGCAAATAGATGGAAGTGCCGGAGAGCAATACAAATATCGGTGCGCAGAAGTGTGTTATCCAACGGGTAAAATAAAGTGGAATATTGAACGCAGCAATGTCCAGCGGGTCGGCCGTGTTGGCTGTTATATGAAAGTAATCTCGAACGTGATCGAGCGCCATGATAACCATGACGATGCCGCGAAGAATATCGATGGATTCAACCCTATTTGATTTGATCATTGGACTGCTTTAGAATGAATTTTAAATACACCTTCCCTTCATGGGGTTTTCGTGCTAACACAAATATATCCATTTTCAGTTCAGATGGATGCTTCCAGTTCAAAAGATCACGGCACACTTGAAAAGAAAGCTGAAAAATGAAGGTATTAGAGAGATTCAGCTTTAAAGCATTCTGAATGATAATGAAATCGTTTTTTGGCCTCCAAAAATATTGAATCAACACATCATTTCCGTTGAGCTTGTAGTAACTGGATGATCCTATTATTTTGGTAAAGCTTTTACCCGTGGAAAGATAGGATTACTTTATAATTCTTATTAAGGATACTGATCTGTTCGCATTCACAAAATACTTTACAGGCACTGGTATTAATCGATTTTATTTTTGCCGGCTACAATCCTTTCATTTAAATGCTGTGAGTTTTTTTTCAATGATTTGTTTCAGCTTATTTTCATCAAGTTGTAAGATATCCTGGGTTAAATGCATGATTTCATCATAGCCCTTTGCCTTACCTCTGGCTAATTTGTTTAACCCCACATCTCCCTTTAATTCATGGATCACTTCGCATATCAAAGCACCTGCCGGATAAGCAACCTGGTAGCCGTTCCACGCTACCTGATCGTTTAGAATGTTTTCTAAGGTATATGTTGCCCTTTCATTAAAATCGTTTGCCAGTTTTTGCATCATGGATAAATATTCTTCCCTATTCTCCTTTGTTCCCAGAAACGTTGCCAATCCTTCTTCTATGACATCTCCTCGATTTTCATTTACTGGAAGTATTTTGTGGATAAACTCATGTGGGTAAAATTCATCGCCCTTACTGGATAAAATCATACCTTCTTTGGACTTACCTGTGGTAACTCCTGAAAATATGTAGTCAAAATTTTCGAGCTCTCCCATTCCATCAATTCCATTTGCCAAATAGAATATAAATGAATCTTTAAATTCAGGATTAAACCTACTCATCATCTGCTGACAAAATACGCTTGCTAGATTTGCTCTTTCAGCATTAAATTTATATTCTCCGGGAAATATATATTTAATAAAACCTACCTGTCTTATGATCCAGTTCTTTGTTTCTTCTACCATAAGATTTTCAAGTTTCCAAACACCTTTCTCTCTTGTTGCATTAAGTTTATGAATACACCATACTTTAGAACCAATATAATTGGGTTCTGTGGCAGAATTTGAGTACAAAACCCTTATTTGATATTTTTCATTTTTGGGTTCTATAGAAAGAACGTACGGAGTGTAAATCCTGAAAATCTGATGACTACTTAATCCGTTGAAGATATTTATTCGGGAGAAGTCAAAATCTTTATACAGTGCTTTCTCTGTGCTGTTCCAATACGGATTGTCGTAAATAGAGTCTGGATGTGAATTGATATAATTTTCATACAATTTAAGAACATCATTTACTTCCTTCTTTGTCGTATCAACTCTGGAACTAATTTGCAACTCTGTTCTTAATACTTCTTTTGAAGCCAACTCAGTTTCACCACTTTCGATTTTTTGACTTTCTGTCTTGCAACTAAAAATTATTATTACTATTAAAAATCGTATCATTTTTTTTGATTGTTGTTTACTTCTGTCTTCCTTTCGATGGTCGCCTTTAATTGAAATTGTGTAAGCAAATTGTTGTGCGTTGTGCCGTATCATTGTAGAAACTAAAAGACTTGTATATGATTTTTGATGATTACATTTTTTCAAGGGTCCAAACATCATTGTCGTATCGGAAATCAGGATGCTTAGCTGTTCCGCCATATTTCCCTCCGGTCATATAAATTTTATTATGGTGAACCGTAGCAGCGATACCACCGCGAGGAAGCCAGGGTGCTGTAAGCGTATGCCAAATTTTTCCATCAGAACTAAACAAAACCTGACTTGAAAACTGTCCATTTCGGTTACAACCAAGTAACCAAATTTTATTGTCAAATACTTAAGCAGCGTAACCGAAAATTTGCTCTCCTTTCACGATCTCACCCGTGAGCTTATGCCAATTCAATGCATCGGTTGAACTCCAAACATCATTGTCAAGGAGGTATAATGTTTTATTGAGCTCTACGATTTGACTTCCACTTCGCTTGCCAAATGGAAGGTCTTCTTTTTGCTTCGTCCAGGTAATTCCATCCTTTGAATTCCATATATCTGAGTATTTAGTGTTTTTGTCTTCTCCACCTATTATCCAAATTTTATTTTCAAAAACAAATGGATGATAAAAAAATCGTTTTGGCAGATTACTTGCTTTAGAAATAGTAGTCCATTGAATAAAATCTGTAGTTTTATAAATTTCAGGTCTGAATTCAAACTGATTTATATTACCTTTAAAGTATCCAAGACCATAAACAGAACCTTTAAATTGTACATAGTCGAGAAAAGCAAGATTGCAAATAGCATTTGAAAGAATTGATTGTGTCCAAATTTTACCATCCATTGAATACCAGGTTCCATCTGGATGAAATATCCATACGGTATCCCTGGCGCTGAACATTTGAAAGTTATAATTCTTCTTCCATTCCGCACTGACCAGAAGTTTTGTCCAAACATAGGAAGTATCGATCTTCATTTTGGTATTTTCCGAAAATGCAGCTTTATTATTCTTTGGTTCGTTTTGACATGAAAAAAGACTTAGAAGCAGCAGAAGGAATTTATATCTCATTTTTAAGTCATTATCCGGTTTACAAGTTCTGAATCCTAAAAAATTATTTGCACTGTACTGATAGTTGTCTGACACCAAAATAAAAAATAGTATGTTACTAGCTACAAAATAAAAGCGATTGGAACTTATTAATTGCTTCATCGCAGACACGTAATTGAATACTCCCAAATTTACCTCTTAATGAAGAAACAAATATCATTTTTTTGAATGTCGCCTTTATAAGTTTTATGTAACAATGCTGCAGTTTTAAAATGCTCTAAATAAAACACATATTTATGCAAGCTTCCTTGTTCAGTCCATTTAATGGGAATCTCATACAGCCTCATATTACAAATTTAATGAAATTCTGAATATCCCTCTTAACCTTTTGGCGCAATGATTCAGCGTGGCTTCTGATACTTTCCTTTTCTACTTGAACAAATTTTTTAGTACAAATTAATATATTCGAAGTGAATACATATATCATTAACTGGCGGCTCGTCCGCATCAAATAAAGAAAAAGTCCATCAGCCGATGCGAATGTATTCATTGCTGTTTACATCACTATATGTTGTTCGTCAGAAATATATTAGCTATCATTTTAAAACTTCGCTGTTAGGCCACCGGTTAGCATTTTGTGATGCTTGGTTGGCAGATTTGCATGAATGAAAACATCATCCGGAGATTGAAAATATCTGCCTTCTATACGAAAGAGTACGACAGGCGTTATTGCAACATTATAACCTACTGAAATACTTCCGCATTGAAATCCTGCAATCGGGGTAATAGGAATAATCATAACACTTTTGGGATCACTGAAATACTCGCCTCTTATGGTGAAGGAATGCCTTTGATTTACAAAATATCTTGCCGCTGCATTCGCCTGCCACCAGGCATTATCGGATACTTTATCGCCATTATCTTTTCTTTTTTGATTTCCAATATAAGAGGATAAGGTTATATGAATTTTTTCAGCTTGATATATGGCATAAAAATCAAGAAATGTCCTAATTTTATTGTTGGGTATACTTGCAGATTGTTCGTTTCCATAATAGGTATTAAGCGTTAAAGTCAATTTGTCTGCTGGCTTATATTCAAACTGACTTGCGAAAGCGAGCGGAGTATTCACATCTTCTATGACTTGCCAGCCATTGAGCAAAAACAACTTAGCGGTAAATTTTTTATGCAAAGGCAGGGTTAATCGTGCACCCGTCATATAATATGGAACATATTCCGGTGCAAACGACCTGGTTAATGCTAATTGATCAAAAGATATCGATGATTCATTCGTAAAAGGTGAACCTATAACGCCTGCATCCAACCATATATTCTTTTTAGAGGATAGCCTAATGCCAACATTTCCTTCAACAATATTTCTTAGCGTGATTCTTTCCGCTGCATAATTGCTGTTCATATACGTTCCAAACCCCGGAGTAAAAACTGCTCTTACTTTATCAGATGAGTATTTCAAACTGATATAAGCAAGATTAATATTAAATTCATTATGCCTGTTTTGAGAAACAAAATAAGGTATATTGGCATCCGGTGGTTCTGCAAAATCATAACTAAAGTAAGTGTCTATATATCCCTCCGCTATAATCCCGGCGCTTGTATCAGATGTCGGCGAGAAATGTATAAACTGGGCTGATGTATTCATATAATTCAACAAAAGTGACACTATTGTAAACCTTATTTTTTTCATGATATTCTCATTATTTAAATTGAAAAAAAAGTACTTCATAAAATTAAATATATTTTGCTCAATTATGGATGGGTCCGTTTTTCGTACCAATGTTTTGGCGGTATAAAAGATTTCATAGATAAAATTTCTGCAATATAAGGGTAAAATTCTCTTACAAAATATAATATAAATTTTTATTGACTTTTGCTGAAATTTTGCTGGTAATAGAAAAAATCTCTGTACAATGGTCTTGCGCAGTACACACATAGTTTTAAGACTTTTGCTTAGTTCAGGTATTAATATTCAACAGTATGAATAATGTTCAAAAGTCCTTCAAATATGCTAAGGCTTGATTTGGTAGTGTGAACCGCAAGACAAAAATCTATATTGTAGGTTGGGACTATTTTTAGCGATCATTTTTAGCTCGTTCTATTCTGTTATCAAAGTTAGAGGTATGCTTTTCTTCCATAGCTATATTCTAATCATTTCACAAAATTGGAAGAATCAAATGCTGTCCTTGACTTTCAAAATTTAGATGCAATATTCAAAGAGCTTGTATTCTAAGCTGCCATTCGATCTTTTTCATGATTTGTCGTTGTCCTAAGGTTTGTCTTCCACAATATTTGGCATACTCAATACTGAACCGTCTCTTTGGTTAAAATCTATATAGCAGCTGGTAAAAAATTTCAATTCTTTTTGTTGCTGTCCTAATTAATATTTTTAAACAGCATCATTTCTACAAACCGATTGGATGCTAGAGTCTAAAACCCGTTTTCTCTTGCAAAATTTTTTGGATTATTGAAAGTTCCTGGAATGATGTCAAAAAGCGGAAGGTCTGAATAATTGAAAAATTGAACTCCCCTTGTGTGATGAACTTCACCTTAGTGATTCAGTTTCCTGTTTTCGTAGTCGGCTTTTTCAATTTTATACCAGTTATGTTCTATTCCTTCAAAATCAAATCTTTCCATAAACCTTAGTCCAACTTTATTCAACACTTTATTTGAACCATCATTTTCACAGTCCACCATCGCATAAACTTCGTTGACTTTAAGTTGATCAAAAGCATACTTCAATGAGGCAATGGCTGATTCCGTTGCCATTCCCTGACCCCAATATTTCCTCATTATTCGGTATCCGAGGTCATAATAATTTGTATGATTATTTATCGATTCCTTTACATATTTTAATCCCGTCCAACCCACAAAATCATTCGTTTTCTTATGAATTATTGCCCAACGTCCAATTCCATTGTCCACGTATTGCTGGCGGATAAATTGGATCACCTGAGAAATTTGCTCTCTTTCTGTTACCGGCTGGTTTCCTAAATATTTATGAACTTCCGGATCGGAGTCCAGTTCAAACATTCCTTCCAAATCAGAAGGAAGAATTTCTCTTAAAATAAGTCGTTCTGTTTCCGCAAATATCTTCATTTAGGTATGGCCTATGATTACAAGTTGCCGTCTTTATGCTGACGTTCAGGCAGACTGTGAAAATACCATCTTTTGGCTAATATTTCCAAAAAACACTTTGAGGAATGTTTTCCAGTTGGTTTCAAAAGCGATTGCATTTTCCGTTTACAAAATCTGAATTGCCGTATAGATTGCAAACCGTAGTAAAACAAAGTTACTTCCTTTCATTTATCAGGGCTGCATCCTTCTTAAGGCAATGCCAAAGGCAAAAACACACATTGTATTTAGAATTTTATTGAAGACATGAATAGATATTAGTATTGATCCCATTTGCAAAAAAACAAAATGATTCATGAGAATATCAAAAATTATTTCTCAGAAATATAATTGGACATCAATAATTTAATGAACAAAGCTTATCCTAAAAATGTGCACAATACATTGTAATTTCATTTTATAAAAGGTGCTTTAACCAATTCTTTAAATCTAAAGGAAATAATTATCTTTTGGTATAGCAGTGCCCTATTAATAATCAGGACTTACATTCGATTTGTAAATTATATGAATGAATAATTCTTGATTTATTAAAAACGTACGCCCCCATGCATAGGTTTCGCTAACACCGTATAATCAAAATTGTCCTTACAAATTAAAATATTCAATAATGATCAGGAAGCCTATTTCGTTAAACTTTTATCAGAGCTTCTGAAATTGATACCTTTAGCCAGGCATGGCTTACATTGTTAGACTAAATATTAGTGCTTCGTCTTGTTTATTTAAGGTTATGAAAATAATTCACGATCTCTTTTGTATCTCAGGTTAGAATAATATTTATCCCACCAAGGTTTTTGTTTTGTATTGTTTGGTGGATATTTCAATTCTAGTTTTTCATTCTTTCCTTCTGCTTTATCAAGAGCCAACCTCCATTCATAATGATCAAATATTCTAATTGCTTCTATCATATATGAAGTAGCTACCTTTCTATCTTTTATTAATAAAAGATTTTCTCCGTTTTTTGCATCAGCTACACCTGAAAAATTATATGAACCCATGTATACCCTGGCATCAGGAGTATTAAAATCCATGACAAGAAATTTGTGGTGCATTCTAATTCCCCCTCCTCCGGTTACTTCTTTTGTAAAGGGAAACGGAACATTTTTTGAAATAGCATGAGGCGAAACAGGCTGTGGGTTTGAATCTTTGTTTTTTAAATTAATACCACCGACTTCTTTATCGGCAATGCCATAAACAAATATTTTATTGTTTTTGGTAATATCAGTCAATGCTTTTCTAATAGGTCCTCCGGTTTGGGCAAGAAATGCCATTGAATACAAGAGACTTGATTTCACTGTTCCAATATCATCTCCTATATCCTGAAGAACCGTGTTATCTTTATTATGTGGTGAAAATGTAACCTTAGCATCAATATTTTTCAGATTTAGTGATTGCCAGGTTGGAGATTTTGTAGCACTAAAAATCGGAACGCTGTTTTCTTCTCCAACATTCCAGAAATTTTCAAATGCTTCCTTAAATAAACCCACTGAATTTTTACCAGTAAGTACAATTGCGTTGTTGTTTTGTATAAAAACGCCACGCCACGATAAATTAGTTGATCCGCAAACTACTTTTTGGAGACCCGGACCTTCAACTACAATTATTTTGTTGTGTTGTAAACTTCCCATTTTCTGTCTTATCACCTGGTCTTTTCCGGCAGTCCTCTCCAACATTTCAGCCGCCAAATTTTCAGCCGAGCCCTTTTTGACATGATCTTTTGAATCGTCTATAATTATTCTTAATCGTTTCTTTAGCTTTTTCATTCGGCTTACAATTTCAGGTTCATTAAGGTCATAAGCAATTACAAATACTTTTGCTTTGCTATTGCTTATTGCATCATCCAGAACCTGAATGATTGCGTTATAGGCTTCGAACCCCATCCAACTTAAGGCTTCTTTTACTTTGGGATGAGTTGCTTTAAAGGTAAGACCTTCATTAGCTTTTGGCGTTATAAGTGTGCTAATTTTTCCAAACTTTTCAAATCGCTCTGCAAATGCCTGTGAAGCCACAAAGCCACGTGTAAATGTCACATTCATTTCAGGGTAGGTTTCGCGGGCAAGAACAATGTTGCATACCTGAGGTTCACCATAACTCATCTGTCCGTTTTCGTTCATAAAAACAGGTTTGACTTTATAAGTAAATTCACCGGGCAGTTCGGCATTATAAGGGAAATGCACCCAACGGAATTTTTGAAGCGGGCTTCTCAACATATATCTAACATTCGGATCATCTTTGGGCGCATTTGGAAAAGAAAGTCTGTTTCTTAAAGGATAAAATTTGTCACCTTTTGGTTCCCGATATTCTATGGAGAAACCAACAAAATCTAATGGTGGCTTACCATTTTTCCAATTCATTGCCAATAGAGCCATGCCTTCACCACGATGAATTTTCAATGAAAATGTTGCCTTTTCATTGGTCCCAGTCACCTGGTAGTCGGTGGTTTTTTTTGTTGCCATATGATTTATGTATTTATAGGTTTATAAATCAGATATTTAACAACGTTAGTTCCCTGCACTGTCGTCACGGCATTAGCGCTAACGCAGACTGTGAAGTTACCATCTTTTAGCTAATAATTCCCCAAAATCACTTTGAGGAATTTTTTCCATATGGGTTCACATGCTGTTGTTGTTGCATTTTTTATATGGAAGAATGTTCAAATAATATCAATCGCCTATTAAGGCATTTATAAAAGTTCTATTTTTAAGCAAAGGAAGATCTTTGTACCAAGGAGAAAGTCTATTTTCATTTTCCGGAAAATCTTGAAGCCCAAGCGTTCTGAAATAATCTTAAACTTAAAATCAACTGAAAGGAATATAATACGTATTGATTCTAATAATATCCCTTCCATGCGTCAGCTACCTACTTTTTATTCTATATAGAAATAAAGCAGAGCCTGGTCTAATCATATTTTTTTAATTGTAATTTTTAATTCATTTTATTTTTTAATACTGTCCAGTCTTCATTCCATAAAATAAAGTTTGGTATCTCTTTGGTGATATCATCTTCATTATCTGCAACAAAGCTTGCAAGTTCAGGGTCTAACCATAATAAAAAAGGGCAATAAGGCCTGCTTACTTTTTTATTATTAAGTTGTGATATTTTATTGTCTTCTCCAAATTGATATGAAGCACTAAATGAAATTTCTGCTTTCGAAACCATATGTTTATAAAGCCTGTTTTGTTCTGCGTGATTTTTATTTAGTGGTTTCAATATTTTTGCTTTAAAATTCACTCTATCATTGCCTATTTCAAATAGAACTAATTGCAAAAGCAAAGTAACCCCTTCATGATATATCGCATAATTATCAAATAATTCGTTTTTTAATTTTTAGAATTCTATCTTATATTCTTCTTTCGTCATTTTTTACATTTCTTGAATTTTATAATAAGCATTTTTACTTTACGTCAATAATATAAAATCAATTAATAATTTGATTAACCACAAACGTGTCTCCGGATTACTGAATCGCCACTTTTGCTAAACCCGTGATATAGTCATTTTTCATTCGTTTTTCCATTCTCTTTTTGTCCTTGAATAACACAAAGTGTCCGCACCGTTTCCAAAACTTCTGATTATTAACGTGTCTTTCGAAATGGCGATAATTCTATTCTTGTATTTTATTTTTAAGTTATTGTCCTGTAAAATAAGAGTATCAATATGCAAGGAATAAATATTGTAAAAAACGCTGTCAATATGGTTGTCCATGAAAACATTTGTGTCTGAAAAATACAAAGTGTGATACATTGTCCACTTGTTAAGATACCATTTTCCTTTAATGTCGTCTATGGTAATTTGATGTGTTGTCTTATTGTCAATGCTGTTAAGTTGAGATTGAAACTTTGCCCACCAACCAATACCATACTTGTTTTCCAAGTGGTTAACCATTTTTTTATTGTAATATTCTATCCCGTTGATTAAGTCTGTTGTCTCATTGCAACCAAATAAATAAAAGTCAAATCCGTAAAAGTTTGCCATCTTTTGTTTCTGTTCAAAGTTTAATGGCATTTCTCCAATTTCAACGATTTGAATTTTTCCGTTTTTAATGTCTTGTCTCGCAGTCCAAAAGTTGAAAGGAGTAAAAAGTCCGAACGCAAAAAGAAGTCCGAAATAAAGTCCACCTAAAATTAAAATTGTCAAAAGTCCGTAAGTGATTTTTCGTTTCAAATTCCTGTTTCTGTCGTTAGTTTGGTGTCGTACTAAAATTGGCAATAACGAACAGGTGTTTAAAAATAAAATGACTGTTCGCAGATTGCTGAACAAATATAATCTGTTAGATAGAATTCCAATTGCTCAACATATTTCCATTGGCCTTTTTTTATAAACAATATATTAGAGGCTGTTTTATTCTATACTAGCTCATATTTTCTCCTTCTAAATAAAGCAGTAATAGCCAAAATAACTATCAGTAAAAACAGAATGCTAAAAACTATTGTTTTTTTAAAGTTGAAAGGTTTATCATACGGTTCATTTATTAACTTATTTGTCCTCAAATAAACTTTACCATTTTGATAGTCAATTATTGTATTAAATCTTTTTAAAATGTCGTTGCCTATAATCCCATATTTCAAGCCACCATTTGAAGAAACTGTTTCAATGTCGATTGGAATTTCCGATACTTCCAAGTTTCCTACTAATAACCTTGGAAGCAACACGGTTTTACTTTTGATAGTAACGCCATCAGAACCTTTTCCTCGTCTTGTCCCAATACTTTCCATTGTTCCATAAAGATTGTTTTTTGCGGCAAAAGAACTATTTATAGAAAGTCCAAATTTAGACCCTGTGTCAAAAAGAAACCAACTTGAAAATTTTTTATTGCCATTAATCAGTGTCAATTCTATGAATGGTTGCCCAGTTCTATATCTCATTTCATTCTTTGAATATTCACTTGTCATTGTTGGAAGTGAACTATGCACCACAATAATCTTTTGGTCGTAATCAATTTCAACAATTTTATCTTCAAAAACATTGTCGCCAATTATACCGTCTGTACGCAATAAACCATTATAATTGATAGAAATTATTGGTAAATTAAACCAAATTAGTCCTCCTATTTCTAAATTATTGAGACTACCTGTTTGTCGTGTTTTTGAACCGCCCGAACCAATATTTTGCGTAATTCCATCAAATTTTAGATTTACGATCTTTTTTATCCCATTTTCTGTAAGTACAATAGAACCAGCTCCTGTATCAAAAATAAAATCAAAGTCTTCAGAACCATTAATTTTACCTTTTATATGAATAAAATTGTCTTTTCCTAAAGTGAATGGTATGGTGTCTGAAGTGATGCTATTATTTTCAGCTTTTCGATTTACTTTTAATGGATTTTGTGTTGTTATCTGAGTATAACAAGAATCTTTATTGTTTAATAAAATAATAAAATCGTAAGCAATTTCGGGCTTTACCTCAAACGAAATGGAATCTAAGTCGGTTATGAAAGAAACTCTCTTTACTTTTTTGGACTTCATTATATAATAAATATCAGGTTTAACTCCTGGAGTTACGTTCCAAATACCTTTATTCAAAATACCATCTTCAATAACATCAACTATTTTTGAATTTGCTTTGACTACTGGTAAGGTTTGTCCAATAGTCGTCTGAGTTATAACTAAAAAAAAGAAAAAGAAATTTTGTTTCATTGTATTCTGTTGAAATTTCCTATTCTAAAGGTAGTTCAAGGATAGCCGTTAACGGCAGAGTGTGAAAATACCATCATTTTTATTCATAAATGCAAAAAACACTGTGTACAAGTTCCTGTAACGCAGTGTTATGAGTTATAGGAATAGTATTTTTTATTCTGTACTATTAATTGAATATACAATAACCCTTCTTTGGGTCTTAAAAAACCCAATTTAAAACACACACAGTGTTATTTTGGATGAAGAAACCCAATTTCATCATTTTTTGGTTAGCTCTGGAACACCAAGTATTGTAAAGCAACATTTATTATTATACACCAATATAATCAGACTCTACTCTCCCATTTAAATGGCTTTTGAAAGACTGGTTCAAGTGGGTGGTCAGGCACAAATCTCACTGGAGTTTCTTGATCTATGGAATCCTCCAATGAACTCCATTGCATTTGTAATCTTGGTATCTCTATAACATGATTCATATGTATAGAAATACAAATTACTTTTAATTTAACAAAGTGTATAATCCTTAATTTGTGTGATAGATTTTTTACAGCGTTTTGCAACTAAAAGAAGTGGCGGGTTTGGAACACAAAACTATCTATACGCACAACGTTTATTAGTTGCTCTAACCTGCCTGCCGTCAGGCAAGTGTTTATGTTCGCACTTCCCCCGCCATTTTTTTAGTTGCTGTTAGCACTGGGCTTATTTATTCAGGTCATAACGATCTGCATTCATAACTTTTGTCCATGCTTTTACAAAGTCCTTTACAAATTTTTCTTTGTTGTCGTCCTGTGCATAAACTTCTGAATAAGCTCGTAATATTGAATTTGAACCAAAAACTAAGTCAACACGTGTAGCTGTCCATTTTGTTAACCCGCTTTTTCTGTCAACGATATTGTATAAATTATCTGATACAGGTTTCCATGAGTATTTCATGTCGGTAATATTTACAAAGAAGTCGTTACTTAAAGTCCCTTCTCTGTCCGTTAATACACCGTATTTTGTTCCACCATAATTTGTTCCTAAAACACGTAAACCACCTATCAACGCGGTCATTTCAGGGGCAGTCAAACCCATAAGTTGTGTTCTGTCAAGAAGTAATTCTTCAGGGTTGACGGCATAGTCTTTTTTTAACCAGTTTCTGTAACCGTCATGAATTGGTTCAAGCACTTCGAATGATTCAACATCCGTCATTTCTTGAGTTGCGTCTCCTCGTCCTGCACTAAAAGGAACTTTGATGTTTACACCTGCTTCTTGGGCTGATTTTTCAATGGCTACACTGCCACCTAATACAATTAAATCAGCGATGCTTACTTTTTTATTTAATCCATTTTGGATTTCCGAAAGTTTATTGAGCACTTTTTCCAGACGTTTTGGTTCGTTGCCTTCCCAGTTTTTTTGAGGAGCTAAACGAATTCTTGAACCATTTGCACCACCTCTATAATCAGAACCACGGAATGTTCGTGCGCTGTCCCATGCTGTATTGATAAGTTCTGCTCTTGTCAAGCCGCAATTAAGAAGTTTTGTTTTTAAGTCTTCAATTTCTGCTTCAGTTAATTTGTAATCAACAGTAGGAATCGGGTCTTGCCAAATTAAATCTTCCTTTGGTGCATCAGCACCTAGGTAACGGCTTTTAGGACCTAAATCGCGATGCGTTAATTTAAACCAGGCTCTTGCAAAAACTTCTTCAAAATACTTAGGGTCTTTGTAAAACTTCTCAGAAATTTTTCGGTATTCAGGGTCAATTTTCATTGCCATATCTGCATCCGTCATCATGGGATTTCTCCGAACACCTTTAATATGTGCATCAAATGGTTTGTCTTCTTCTTTGATGTTGATAGGTTCCCATTGCGATGCACCGGCAGGACTTTTTTTCAGTTCCCATTCATAATTCAATAAAAGATGGAAGTAAGTGTGATTCCATTTATTCGGAGTTGTCGTCCATGCACCTTCCAGGCCACTTGAAACGGTATCTTCTGCATTTCCTTTCCCTTTCGGATTCACCCATCCAAAACCTTGGGTTTCTATATCTGCACTTTCAGGGTTTGGATCTAAAATAGAAGCATCACCATTTCCATGTGCTTTACCTACAGTATGACCGCCAGCTGTCAATGCTACTGTCTCTTCATCATTCATAGCCATACGCTTGAATGTTGTTCTTACGTCTTTCGCTGTTTTCAAAGGATCTGGTTTGCCGTCAACTCCTTCGGGGTTTACATAAATTAATCCCATTTGTACAGCAGCCAAGGGGTTTTCAAGCGATTCGCTATCCGAAGCATTTGAGTAACGAGATTTTGCAAGCCACTCTTTTTCGCCACCCCAGTAAATATCTTTTTCGGGATGCCATATATCTTCTCTACCTCCTGCAAAACCAAATGTTTTAAATCCCATAGATTCATATGCCATATTACCAGCTAAGATGAATAAGTCAGCCCATGAGATTTTGTTACCATATTTTTTCTTGATAGGCCACAAAAGTCTGCGTGCCTTATCGAGGTTCACATTGTCTGGCCAACTGTTAAGTGGGGCAAATCGTTGATTACCTGTATTACTTCCGCCACGGCCGTCAGCCGTGCGATATGTACCAGCACTATGCCATGCCATGCGAATCATCAATCCTCCGTAGTGGCCCCAGTCGGCAGGCCACCAGTCTTGGCTTTCTGTCATTAAATTCTTGAGGTCATTTTTTAATGTTTCAAGGTCAAGTTTTTTGAATTCTTCTGCGTAGTTGAAATTTTCACTGTATGGATTTGTTTTCGTGTCGTGTTGATGCAAAATGTCTAGATTAAGGGCATTTGGCCACTTGTTCATTACATCATTCTGAGTTTCTGTGTTTGCCCCATGATGAAAGGGGCATTTTCCCTTTGTTTTTTCCATTTTTTAAAATTTTATTTGTTTTTAAATTCACCTGTTATTTGAAGTGTTATGTCTTTTACTTTAAATCCTTTTATTTTTTTCTTAGCAAAATATAGCGTAATGATTTTGTCAAGTTCAGGGTCTTCAAAGTCCTCAATCTTCTCTGTTTGGGTGCAATATAAATGATGGTGCTGTTCCATAATAGCATCATATCGCATCACATCTTTTTCGCTTTTTACTTTTTTCAATAGTTGATTTTCCACTAAAGAGTCTAGCACTTTATAAACTGTCCCTACAGAAATGTTGGGATGATTCTTTTTAATATATTCAATAATGTTCTCAGCAGTCGGGTGGTTTCTTAGGTTAACAACCGCTTCATAAATGGCAACTCGTTGTGGTGTTACTTTTAGCCCTTTATTTTTAAGTTTTTCCCTAAAGCTTATAGTTGTCATTGGTAGCGATGATAATTATTCGGTAAAGATAATAATTCTTATTTAGAAACAAGTCGCTTTTATAAAGATTTTAAATTTTAATCAAAGTTGTCCAATGTAAAGCAGTCTGCAAACCTATGTTGTGTGCAGCTAAACCGTTAACTCATTAAAAGTCATACTTCAAACCTTTTTTTACCACAAAGTTTCTGAAGTTGATTATGTTGGATTGATCCTTTAACTTGTTTGCCGCTTCTTCTTTTAATTCTTCGGCGGTATATTGAGTCTCATAGCAATTCAGAGCTTCTATTGCTTTCTTTTCATCCTCCATTGTATAGCTAACTTTTACATTAACATATTGTTCATCCACATAACCTCCGGGATCTACCGATTCTGCTCCTTTTCTCCAGGCAAAATGATATAATGGATATTTTTCTACCCAACCTTCAGCAAGTAGCAACTCAGTTACAGTAGCACCGACAACAATGTGTTCCGAATGATGAGTATCACCGTCAGGACCGGCGGTGATTATTATGTCAGGGTTAATTAATGGTATTCTTAATTTTAATGAATCCATGAATCGCTGATGTTCTTTAAAGTACTTGCCTGTTCCGATTTTTGTATCCAGTCTTTCTATACCGAAAAATATTGGAGGCTCTGCACCCAAAGTTTTGCAGCCACAGATTGACTCTTTTTGTCTCAGCGTGCCCAGTGAATCTCCGGCAGGAATTTTTGTTACCCTTGTACCATCTTTACCATTCGTCGCAATTATTACAAAAACTTTATTTCCTAATCTCGCGTATTTGTGCAGCACTTCGCTGATGGCAGTTTCATCATCAGGATGAGCTCCGATAAAAAGTATAGTTCTTTTGCTCTGTATCGCTTGTGCCTCACAAAATGAAGATGCATGAAGCACTAGAAAGAGTAGTAATAATTTATTGACCATGAAATATTTTAAACAGGTTTGATTTTAAGAATTCTATCAATTCGTTGCACACAACGTCAGAGTGTGAAAATACCATCGTTTTCTTTCATAAATACATAAAACACTGTGTATAATTTCATGTAACCTGGTTTTATGAGTTATAGGAATAGTATTTTTTATTTTGTAATATTAATCGAATATACAACAACCCTTCTATGGGTCTTAAATAAAGCCCATTTAAAACACACGGAGGTTTTTTCTTGTAGGAAGCAACCCAATTTTTTAATTTTTCGGTTAGCTCTGGAACACCCAGTATTGTAAAGCAACTTTTCATATTATAAACCTATAAAATCAGACTATACGCTCTCCATTTATATGGCTTTTGACCGACTGGTAAAAATGGGCGGTTAGACACAAATCTCACTGG
>WBZT01001059.1_pt1 | contig 20952 bp, 18 predicted proteins | sample 5204241 | NCBI WGS metagenome assembly WBZT01 (sample SAMN12344358, study PRJNA552823) | activated sludge metagenome | biome: Activated sludge suspended growth; feature: Nitrification reactor; material: Wastewater; isolation source: activated sludge from nitrification reactor of wastewater...
GTAGAGGTGGGTCGTGATGGTCGGTGATGGTGACTCCGTTGGGGTCGGTCCAGGTGAACTCGGTTGAGGAGTCATCGTTCAGCCGCCATCCGTGGTGGGTTTTCAGGCGGTGGTGGCGACGGCACAGACTAGCCAGGTTGCCCGGGTCTGTGGGCCCTTCGGGGAAGGGCTGGACATGGTCGAGGTCGACGCGGGTCCTGCGGCACCCGGGCATGCGACAGTGCGGCTCGCGAGCGCGCACGACCCGGGCGACTGCTGCGGTGGGGGTGTAGGTCGTGCGGCTGGTGGCCACGACGGTGCCGGTGGCGTCGGTGAGCCACGCCCGCCATTTGCGGTCAGCGGCCAACTCGCGGGCCACCTCGGCGGGAACAGTCTCGACACCGGGCAGGTGCGCGGGGTCGTGATCGGCGCGCACGACCGTGGACAAGTTGATCACCACGGCCACTTCGCCCGGGGCGGTGGTGGTGGGGGTTGAGCTGTCCGGTGGGGCCAGGAGTAGGTCGGTGAGGATGTCGGCACGAAGTTTGTCGATGCTGTCACCGCGCTCGGGGTCATCGTCAGCCAGGCCGTGGGCGATCGCAGTCAGTCGGTGATGGATGCGGTCAACGATATCCTCGGGCAGTTCGGCGATCAGCCGCCCGCGTCCATCACCGAATAGTTGCTTGTCGACTCGGTCACAGGATTCGCTGCGGTGGCGTTGCTTGCGTAACTCATCGTGCAGTCCTGCCTTGATCCGCTTGGCGTGGCGGCGCAGGTCGGACAATGTCCACGACACCCACCCGTTGGTGTGCCGGGTGCGCATGGCCGTGACGACGGCATCGATCACCAGGTCTCGGCCGACGGGCTCCAAGTCGTCGAGGTCTTGCAGAAGGAAGTCGGCCTGCCAAGCGGGAAGCAGTCCGTCGCGGATCGCCTCGCTCAGCATCGTGATCCCCGCGGCGGCTCGCTTACGCAGCTTGGCGATCAGGTTGCGTACCGACTGCGGGGAACGCCGCAAGGCCGGTGCCACCACCTCGGCGCTGGGGTCGATGATCTGACCCAGGTGGGGGCATTGGGGGTTCAGGTACGGGTCCTGCACCGTTGACCCCAGACTGTTCAAGACACTGAGGTCGGCCTGATCAGCAGCCCACGCGGCGGCGGTCGCCCAAGCTGCAGTCACAATCACCTGGCAGGCACATGGATTGCCTGGTGTGCCAACAGCGCACTCGGCACCGTCTGCGACATGTCCGGGGTCAAGGTGCGGAAACGGGCACCGACTGCCGTCGACCGGCCCCACCTCCTGCACAGCGGTGAGCAACGCCGGCCCCTTTGGCACCTGTATCAAGGCGCGCACCTCCGGACGCAGCGCCGCGTCCCACCACCCGGCCTCGGTCCAGTGCGGCCGCGATTGGCGCCAATTGTCACGACCCTGACGCTGCAACCGCCGGTCCAGATCTTCAACCGACAGCGCCGGTTCAGGAACAGGAACCGGTTCAGGGACGGACACCGTGAGATGGGCACCAGACACCGCGGGGTCAAAGACAGACCCGATCCGGCGGCAGTGCGATGTCACCGACAAGCCCACCGATAGCCCCACCTCCGCGACCGACACCGGAGACCGCGGAGGCCGCGACGCAACTCCTGCCGCCACGATCGGGTTCACCCCATCAAGGTATCCACCACCCCCGACAGTTCGACTCCTGCACACGATCACTCCGCCGGAGATCCGATTCAGACCTCGCTGAAGTCCCTTCCCCCCACTCCTCCGGCTGTCTCATGGCGACGTCTCATCGCGCCGACTCAGAGCGGCGTTCACAAGAACGGCCTGTCTCCAAATGCAGACCTGTGCAGAGCCCACCGTTGATGGGCTTGAGGTCCATCGAACAGGCAGTGACCACCACGAACAGATCGACCTCGGCCCTCAGCGTCACCGAATCCCCCGCTTGGGACAAGGCGGGAAGTGATGTCAGCGCACCTGTCGCGTCGACCGGAGTGTTCTGGAAAATGTTCACCGGGTCGGGTTCAACTGCCGGTGTCCAGTCAAGTTCGCTGGCAGCCGTGAGGAAGTTTTCCCGGCAACTCGGGTGTGGGCCCTCATGTCCGCATCGAGTCGCAGCCCTCGTCCGACTGGGGTGGTACTTCGATGACCTGACGAACAGCGTCGTCTGACATGAGGTGAGCGTGACACAAGGACAGACAGGCGACCAGTCGATGAACAACAAATCGACGCGGTGAATTGGCTGTGAATGTCCCCTGACGACTCTCGATCCGCATCGATTCAGGGATTTACCGTGACCGACGTGAGCCAACCTGTCGCCCTCGGTAAGGCCCTCGACAGCGCCCGCATGACGCGACTGCATCGACGCTTCTGGCTGCTCGCCGGGCTCGGTCTGATGCTGGATGGTTTCGACTTCTTCATCATCGGCGTGGCCAACCCCTTGATCGCCGAGGATCTTGGGGCGTCCGCCTGGCAGAAGGGTCTCGTGTCATCGGCGGCCATCATCGGAGCCATCGTCGGTGCCGCGGTTCTCGGCCCACTGGGCGACAGGATCGGCCGGCGGAAGATCTTCAAGTACGACCTTGTGATGTTCGTGGTGTTCTCGCTGGCCTGCATGGTCGCGCCCGACCTGTGGACGCTGATCGCCTCGCGATTCCTGCTAGGGGTGGCGATCGGCCTGGACTACCCGATCGCAGCTTCGTACCTCGCCGAGATCCTGCCCAAGGTCAATCGCGGCCGGTGGTTGGTGTCGGCGTTCGCTTTGCAGGCGGTCGGGATGTTGCTGGGCGCACTCGTCGGGGTTGCGGTGCTTCTGGCCCTGCCGGAGGTGAACTCGTGGCGCTGGATGCTCGGGTTCGGGATCGTGCCCGCTTTGGTCATCATCATCTTGCGTCGGAAGACCCCGGAGAGTCCTCGGTGGCTCGCGCAGAACGGGCGTGAAGATGAGGCCGTACAGATTACCGAGCAACTCACTCAAGTCCCCGTGATCGTCACGGACAAGGACCGGGAGAAGAAGGAAGAGACCCGAGAGGGACTCAAGGCTCTGTACCAGCCCGCGCTGTTCCGAGCCGACCTGCGACGGCGGACCATCTTCACGGCCGTGCCGTGGTTCCTGATGGATATTGCCATGTACGGCGTGGGCATCTTCACCCCGACACTGCTTGCCGCCCTCGCCATGGCCGGGCCCGACGCCACCTTCATCGCCGACGACATAGCGTCAACGGAAGCGACCGCCGTCTTGGACGTGTTCTTGGTGTTCGGATTCATCGCAGCGATCTTGCTCGTCGAGCGTCTGGGCCGGATTCCGTTGCAGATCAGTGGCTTCGTCATGATGGCTGTCGGCCTGATCGTCCTCGGCTACACCAGTGGGCTGCCGGGCAGTGGGGACCAGCACCTGGCGCTGGTGTTCGTCGGCTTCGCGCTGTTCAACTTCTTCCAGAACGCCGGGCCCAACGCGACGACATACGCCCTGCCGGCGGAGGTATTCCCCTCCGATGTGCGCTCCGCCGGTCACGGATTCGCGGCGGGGATGGCGAAACTCGGTGCGGCTGTCGGGACGTTCTTCTTCCCGATCCTGATGGATTCCATCGGGCAATCGGCGCTGCTCTACCTACTTGCCGGGGTCTGCATCGTGGCGGTGGTGGTGACGGTAATCTTCCGGATCGAACCGAAGGGCAAGTCGCTCGATGAACTTTCCGGACGAACGGTCACGACGCTGAACCCGCACCCGGTCCCCCCGTGATCTTCCGGCGCTAGTATCGCGCCATGAGTTCTCGCGTCGTAGCCGGAGCGAACACCGAGATCGCGCTGCAACAACTCACGCCCGAGCAAGTCCAGACCGGCACACCCCAGGCGGGGATTGTCCAGTTAGGCCCCGACTGCGGACTGTGGGAGCACACCCCCGGGGTATCGACCGATGTCGAGGTGGAGGAGTACTTCGTAGTCCTCGCCGGGCGAGCCCGGATCGAGATCGAGGGCCAGGACCCGCTGGATATCGGCCCCGGCGATGTCGTCCATCTTGCGGCTGGAGCTCGTACGACGTGGCATGTCACCGAGACACTGCGCAAGTTCTGGTTCACTCCCTAAAGGTCGGTCCCCCAGCGCCGGCAGTGCGGTCGCTGCCGTCAGTCCCGATCAGTGCAACGGCTCCCCCGACGCCCAGCGGGTCACCTGCCGAGCCACCAGTTGGCGGGCGCGCGGAACGAACGCCTCACTGTCACCGCCCACGTGCGGTGTGATCAACAGGTTCGGGCAACGCCACAGCGGGTGATCCGGCGGAGGCGGCTCGGGATCCGTGACATCCAACGCCGCGCGCAAACGCCCCCGGTCCAGTTCCGCCACCAAAGCCGGCGTGTTCACCAACGCCCCCCGCCCGACATTGACCAACAAGGAACCGTCGCGCATGCGGGCCAGTCGAGCCGACGACATGAACCCCCGGCTCGACTGGCTGAGTGGCAGAGCGAGAACGACGACATCCAACTCCGACAGCAGCTCGTCGAACTCCACCAGACTGTGCGCGCCGTCGCTTCCCGAGCGGGAGAAGCCGATCACCTCGACCTCGAAGCCGGTCAGCCGCGCGGCGATCGCCTTACCCACCCCACCCCAGCCCACGACTCCGACGGTGCGATCCGCCAGCGATGGCCGGCGGACATGGTTCCAGCGTCCGTGACTCATGTCGCGAGCCGCCTCATCGATGCCGCGCAAGCTTGCGATCATCAGCCCCACCGCAAGCTCGGCCGTGCTCGTGTCGTGCAGTCCGACGGCGCGCACGACGTCGGTGTCCGGTGGTACCCACGAAGTGATGCCGTCGATCCCGGCCATGAGACTCTGAACGATCCGCAGCCGCGGCATCAGACTCATCACTTCCAGGTCTGCGGACGAACCCATGTATGGGGGGACGAAGAACTCGACTTCGGCGAGCACCGACTCGTCAGGCCATGACTGCGCGCTGTCCCAGTACACGTATCGCACCCCAGACAGGTCAGGTGGCTCCAGCCACTCCGGCATCATCGCCACCCTGGTCATCGCACCTCCCGCCACGGATCTGGCCAGCATGCCCGACGACCTCGTGTTTCACATCCGCTGGCACACTGTGCCCGTGCCAGCCCCTCGCTCGCCAGTGCGCACCTATCATGCTCGAGCGGGCCGGTTGAGCCCTGCTTCGCGTCGGGCACTGGCGGAACTCCTCCCGCAGCTCACCCTGGACGTCGCCACTGCCTCTCCTTGGCCGTTCGGCGCCGACACACCTGTCGTGCTCGAGATCGGAAGCGGCATGGGTGAGGCCACCGTCGAGATGGCCCGAGCCGATCCCTCTACCCGGATTGTCGCGGTGGAGGTGCACCGTCCCGGTGTCGCCGCCCTGCTTCGGCAGATCGAACGGGAGCGGTTGACGAACGTCACGGTGTTGGACGCCGACGCCATCAGCGTGCTGCAGGACATGGTCCCCAGCGGGGCGCTCGCAGGCATCAGAAGCTTCTTCCCTGACCCGTGGCCCAAGAAGCGCCACCACAAGCGTCGACTGTTCCGACCCGAACTGGTGTCACTGATGGCCGATCGTCTGGCGATCGGTGGAGTCCTGCACGCGGCCACGGATTGGTCCGAGTACGCCGGGCAGATGGTCGCAGTGCTGGACGCCGAACCGCGCATGGTCAACAAGTACGCCGGATTCGCGCCCCGGCCGATCTGGCGCCCCGTGACCCGATTCGAGCAACGGGGTCTGCGGTTGGGGCACCAAGTACACGACGTGATGTTCCGTCGGGTGGATCCGCCGGTGTCCAGCGCGCTTGGGTGACCCGCCCTACGGCACGATGACCGCATGGCTGAGCTCATCGAGGACTACGCGCTCATCGGCGACCTGCACACCAGCGCCCTGGTTTCCCGAACCGGCGCGATCGACTGGTTGTGTCTGCCTCGACTGGATTCAGATGCCTGTTTCGCGTCCTTGCTCGGGACATCCGCGAACGGTCATTGGACGGTGACACCACAACAGGAGATCCTGGCGGTGGAACGTCGCTACCGGCCCGACACCCTGGTCCTGGAAACGACGATGACGACCAGCACGGGTGTGGTCTGTCTGATCGACTTCATGCCCATTCGCGTCGATCATCCGGTCATCATCCGGATCGTGACCGGAGTGTCCGGCTCAGTCGACATGCGTTCGACTCTCTCGCCGCGCTTCGGGTACGGGCGGATCAAACCGTTCTACACAATGTCCGCGGCCGGGATCGAGGCTCAAGCCGGACCCGACACCATGCTTCACATTGCCCCGGCCGATGCTCGGATCGAGCGCGGGGATGCGATCTGCGAGTTCACCGTGACCGCAGGTGAGAGCCGTTCCCTCCAGGCGATCTGGCACCGACCCTGGGCCGAGACACCGTTGCCGCGTGATCCCTTGGTCGCCGCGCGCGTCTGCACACAGTGGTGGCAGAAATGGGCCAGCACCGCCGCCTACACGGGGGTCCACCGTGAGCCGGTCGTGCGTTCCCTGATCACTTTGAAGGCGCTGAGCTATCACCCCACCGGCGCGATTGCCGCCGCCGCGACAACATCGCTGCCGGAGGCGCTCGGGGGGTCTCGCAACTGGGACTACCGCTACACCTGGCTGCGGGACGCCTCCATGACTCTGACGGCCTTGATCGAAGAAGGCTACGTAGAGGAGGCCTACAGTTTCCGTGACTGGGTGATCCGCGCCGTGGCCGGCGCCCCCGAGGACATGCAGATCATGTACACGATCACCGGCAAGCGGTGGATTCCGGAATGGACCCTGGACTGGTTGGCGGGTTACGAGGACTCCAGCCCGGTCCGGATCGGCAACGGCGCCGCGGGGCAGTTCCAACTGGACGTCTACGGCGAACTCAGCGACGCCGCCTACCTCGGCCGCAAGTTCGGTATGAGCGCTCAGAACGTCCCCGGCGCGACATGGCGGCTCCAGTTGGCTGTGGCCGGATTCGTCGAACAACGCTGGCGGGAGCCCGATGAGGGCATCTGGGAGGTGCGCGGCGACCCCAAACACTTCACGTACTCCAAGGTGATGGCGTGGGTCGCGATCGACCGGATCGTGCGGTGTATCAGGGAGTTCGGGTTGGAGGGTGATCTCGAACGGTGGCAATCACTGGCCGACGAGATCCACACGGACATCTGCACCAACGCCGTCGATGCGGACCGTCAGTGCTTCACCCAGCATTACGACACAACAGCGATGGATGCCAGCTTGCTGATGATCCCGCTCGTCGGATTCCTTCCCCCAGACGATCCCCGCATCGTGAACACCGTGCATGAGGTGGAACGTGACCTCTCCCAGCAAGGGTTGCTCCTGCGCTACCGCACCGACGAGACCCACGATGGCCTGGTCGGCGAGGAGGGGACGTTCCTGATCTGCTCGTTCTGGCTCGTCCAGTGTCTAGCGTTGATCGGGGAACAAGAACGTGCCGAGAGCATGTTCGACGACCTCTGCGCACTGTGCAATGACGTCGGCCTGCTGAGCGAGGAGTACGACCCCGACGCGGGCCGGATGCTCGGCAACATGCCCCAGGCGTTCTCACATATCGGCTTGATCAACGCCGCCCATGCGATCCACCGCGGTCGCAGCGCGCAATAGCTTCCCAGGGAGACAGTCGATTCCCGATCAGTCGCCCAGCCAGGGGGCGTGCCAACCCCCGTAAGCCTTGACGAGGCGGTCCGCTTGCGAGGGCCCCCATGTGCCCTCGGCGTACGGCACCACCGGCGGTGGAGCGTCCAGCAACGGCTGGACGATGCGCCAAGTCTCATCGACCGCGTTCTGGTCGGCGAAGTTGTCCTTGCGCCCCGCCATCGCCGCACTCAACAGTTCCTCGTAGGGAGTGGGTCCGTCGCCCCCTTCTTGCGCGAACTCCATGTCCATGTGGAGATCACGGAAGTTGTGGCTGCTCGCTGCCTTGCCGACCATCTGCAGCCGGGCACCGGGATTCGGGTCGATTCTCAGCACCAGTTCGTTGCCGGACGGATGCTCGGACGGCGCCCCGGCGATGGGCAGCGGTGGTGGCCGATGAAACACCACTCGGACCTCCGTCACCCGCTCAGGCAGCGACTTCCCCGCGCGGATGAAGAACGGGACCCCATGCCAGCGCCAGTTCTCCACGGACAGCCTGAGGGCCACGAAGGTCTCAGTGGTCGAATCCGTAGCGACGCCCGGGACGTCCAGGTATCCCTCATATTGGCCGCGCACGTAGGAGTCAGGTTCGGCAGCAGGCATGGCCATGAACACGTCCCGCTTGCGGTCGTTGATGATGTCCGTCCCGACACCGGCCGGAGGCTCCATCGCCACCAGACTCAACACCTGCATCAAGTGGTTCTGGACCACGTCCCGCAGCGCCCCCACGGGGTCGTAGAACGAGCCACGGTCCGCCACACCGAAGTTCTCCGCCATCGTGATGCGCACACTCTGGACGTACTTGCGGTTCCACACCGGCTCAAGGATCTGGTTGCCGAACCGCAGGTAGAGGATGTCCTCGACCGGCATCTTCCCCAGGAAGTGGTCGATGCGATACAGCTGTTCCTCGGAGATGTACTGGTGCAACTCGTCGTTGAGCGCCTGCGCCGAGGCCAGGTCATGTCCGAAGGGCTTCTCCACGATGACCCGCGCGTCGGTGGTCAGTCCGGCCTCGGACAAGTGCCGCACGACCCGTCCGAACAACGAGGGGGGTATCTCCAGGTAGAACGCCGGTGATTTCGCCCGGCCGACGGCTGCAGCCACCCGCGTGTAGGTGTCGGACACCAGGAAGTCCCCCGACACATAGGTGAAACGATCCATCAACCGCTGGAAGACCTTGTCGTCAATGGTGAGTCCGGTGCCTTCGATCGCCGCGCGGGCATGACTGCGAAGATCATCCATCGACCAATCGGTCGAAGCGACCCCGACAATCGGGCAGTTCAGCTTTCCGCGCCGCTCGAGTCGGTACAACGATCCGAAAGTCATCACTTTGGCCAGGTCGCCGGAGATCCCGAAGATCACCAATACGTCGGACTGTTCTGCCACTGGGCACCCCTTTCGTGCCCCCTCACCCTGTCAAAGCCCCAGCCGACACGCGACCTACATGCCAGATCCCGGTGTCAGGACACGTGAATGGCGCAAAACATCCGTCAGGCGTTTGCCCCAGAGCAGTTCGGCTGGGATACTCGGGGCACGGCCGAGTGTGGGAAGTTCCTTTTCGGCGTAGTTCCGAGATGAAGGAGTTTCCCCGTGGGGAACAGACTGTTTGTTGGCAACCTCCCCTACTCTGTGCGAGATGACTCGCTGGAGCAGGCATTCGCCCAGTATGGATCCGTGCAGTCCGCACGTGTCCTGACCGACCGCGACACCGGCCGTTCCCGCGGCTTCGGCTTCGTCGAGATGGCGACCGATCAAGAAGCTCAGGCCGCGATCGACGGCCTCAACGACCAAGAACTCGACGGGCGGCGCATCGTCGTCAACGAGGCCCGGCCCCGCGAGGAAGGTCGCGGCGGCGGTGGCGGCTACGGCGGCAACCGTGGCGGTGGCGGCGGCTACGGCGGCAACCGTGGCGGTGGCGGCGGCTACGGCGGTGGCGGCGGCCGTGGTGGCTACGGCGGCGGCGGTGGCGGCCGTGGCGGCTACCCGGATCGCGGATACTGATTGACCACACTGAGGGGTCCCATCCATCGGATGGGACCCCTCAGTCATGGGCGGGTCAAGGAAGCATGCCCACCAGTCGGTGCAAGGCAATCCCCACCCAGTCGGGTCGGTTGTTCAGCTCGTAGGCGACCTCGTAGGAGGCCTTCTCCACGATGAAGGCGCGCAGGAGCACGTCAGTGGAGTGGTCGTCTTCTACTAAGAGATTGCCGGCCACCTGCTTCAGGTACGTATCCAGGAATCGATTCCCGACCCAGGCCAACCAGAAAGCCGCTCCGACATCGGCCAGTTCGGCAGCGGTGCGGCGCAGATTGAATCTTTCGATGTACTCGCGTTTGGCGGAGAAAGCGGCGTAATCGAACGAACGCAGCATTCCGGCGACGTCGCGGAGCGGAGAGCGTTTGATCCGGCGTGCCGAGATCGCCTTGACGGGTTCACCTTCGAAGTCGATGACCATGAAGTCCTTGCCGGTGAACAACACCTGCCCGAGGTGGTAGTCGCCGTGGATACGCATGCGAAGGCCATTGACACGTAGTTGCCGGATGTCGTCGAGTGTTGCGACCAACTCGCTCTCACGTGAGATGACCTCCAGTGCCATGGCCCGGTCGGACACGTGCATCGAATCCAGTCGCGCCCGCAGCAGTTCGACCGCCTGACGGATCTGGTTACGGATCGACTGGTACAAGGAGCGCTGGTAGTGCGGGTTGAACGGCTCCGGTCGCATGTCAGGATCGGTGGTATCAGCTGCAAGCGCCTGGTGGAGTTGAGCGGTACGAAGTCCCAGCAGTTCGGCGTTGCCCAGGATCGGGCCCATGAGTTCCTCGGCGAGGTCGGGTGGTTCGGAGCGGTCCAGGCCGAGAGGATGGTCACCGGACTTGCCCCGTAGCGGGCGCCGACCGACGGAAGGAAGACGCTCGAAGTACCCGCCGAGTTGATGCAGGAAGTACTGCCACGCGTCCCCCTCGTTGGGCACGAGCTCATGGGCGACCGCGAGTGTGCGGGTGGCGCCGCTGTTCTCCAGGACTTCGATCGCACCGAGAGCCTTCGGCGTGTGAGCGAATCCGCAGCGCTCCGTGAGGTAGCGGCTCAACTCCCAGTCGGGGTTGATGCCCTCCCCCGATCGGCGATACAGCTTGATGACCAAGTGCTCACCGAAGAACACCGTCGAGTTGCTCTGTTCACCGCGGTGAACGGACGGCCACAGTTCGGCGATGGGCACATCGCGGAGCACCGGTGCCAGATTCCGGGTCGTGACGCCGCGCAACTCCACCTGATGGTCTCGATACCGCTTCCTCGAAGTCATCAACTCGAGGAGCCGCTGCGTGAACAGTTCCTCGCTCATGCCGTCACACAGAACCCCTCCGCGAGCGGGATCCCCACGGGAGATGAGCCGCATCAAGCCGGCACCTGGGTGGTCGGCGAGGAACTCCTCGGCGTACGCCTCCGGGAGGAAGGTCACGGGCATGACGTAGGTCTCCGACTCTCCTTCCGAGTAGCTGATGTCCACCAGCAGCAGTCGGGCCTCGTCGCGCACCCCACCCAACGGAAGGTCGATGGAGTTGCGGATGCTCAGACCCGTGATCCTGCGGCCCTTACCCCCGAACCACCGCCGGGTCGCCAAGACAGCCGGCAGGACGGCTTCGATCGCAGCCCGGGAACGTCTGCTCTCGAACAAGGTGTCCCACGTCGCGGAGGTCGGCACGGTCGGGAGTCCGTCGCCCGCGCCATCCAGGTCGTACTCGGCCTGCTCCAACTCGAACCAGTAGAAAGCATGCGGTCCGAGTGTCAATAGATAGGGCAGTTCCCCGATGGCCGGGAACGTCGTCCCTCCGAACAACTCAATCGGGATCCGACCCTTGTGGTGGGCGAGGTCGAGTTCGACGAACTGGGAGAAGCGGCTGAGGTTCGCCACCACGAGCATGACGGATTCGGAGTCGTACCTCAGGAAACACATGACCTTGGAGTTGTCAGGCAGCAGGAACTCGATGTCGCCCGTCCCGAACACCGGGTGCTGTTGGCGCAAGGTGACGAGCCGACGCATCCACAGCAGCAGCGAGCTCGGGTTGGCCTGCTGTGACTCGACGTTGACCGACTCGAACCGGTATTCGGGGTCGATATTGACCGGCAGGAACAACTGCTGTGGATTAGCGGACGAGAAGCCCGCGTTACGGTCAGCGCTCCACTGCATGGGGGTGCGCACCCCGTCACGATCACCGAGGTAGATGTTGTCGCCCATCCCGATCTCGTCGCCGTAGTAGATGATCGGGGTCCCGGGCAAGGACAGCAAGAGCCCGTTGAGCAACTCGATCTTGCGCCGGTCGTTGTCCAATAGGGGTGCGAGTCTGCGCCGGATACCGACGTTGATGCGCGCCCTGTTGTCGGCGGCGTACACGCGGTACATGTAGTCGCGTTCCTCGTCGGTGACCATCTCGAGCGTCAACTCATCGTGGTTGCGCAAAAACAGCGCCCACTGGGAGCGCGCCGGGATCTCCGGGGTCTGCTGCAGAATGTCGACGAGTGGGAACCGGTCCTCCATCTGCACCGCCATGTACATGCGAGGCATCACCGGGAAGTTGAAGGCCATGTGGCATTCATCGTCGTCGCCGAAGTAGTCCCGGGTGTCCTCCGGCCACTGATTGGCCTCCGCGAGCAGCATCCGATCGGGGAACTTCTCGTCGACGTGTGCCCGCAGGCGGCGGAGGAACTCATGAGTCTCGGGCAGGTTCTCGCAGGTGGTTCCCTCTCGTTCATACAGGTACGGAACGGCATCGAGGCGAAGGCCATCGACGCCGAGCGACAGCCAGAAGTCGACAACCCGGAGCACGGCCTCGTGAACCTCCGGATTGTCGAAGTTCAGATCGGGTTGATGGGAGTAGAACCGGTGCCAGAAGTAGGCCCCGGCCACTGGGTCCCACGTCCAGTTCGATGATTCGAAGTCGGTGAAGATGATCCGGGCATCCCGGTACTTGTCGTCGGTGTCACTCCAGACGTAGAAGTCCCGCCACTTGGTGCCCGGCCTGGCACGCCGGGACCGTTGGAACCACTGGTGCTGGTCACTGGTGTGGTTGATGACAACTTCGGTGATGACGCGCAGTCCGCGCGTGTGCGCCTCGGCGATGAACTTCTTGAAGTCGCGCATGGTGCCGTAGTCAGGGTTGATGCCGGTGTAGTCAGCGATGTCGTAACCGCCGTCGCGTAACGGAGACGGGTAGAACGGCAAGAGCCAGACGGCCGTCGCCCCGAGGTCCTGGATGTGGTCCAGGTGTTCGGTCAATCCCGCGAAGTCCCCGATCCCGTCACCGTTGCCGTCTGCGAACGAGCGAACGTGCACCTGGTAGATGACAGCCGTGCGGTACCAGTCCGCAGTCGGCTCATCCACGCGAGATCTAGACATCTTGGTGCCCGTCGTGCAGGTCAGCCCAGGCGCGCGGGTCCTCCAACGGTTCCAGGTGGGTCAAGCACACAGTTCCGGGGAGCAGTTCGCGGACATCGCTTTCGATGTCGTCGCACAGGTCATGCCCCTTCGTGACTGACCACGACCCTGGGACCAGCACATGCATGGAGACGAAACGCTGGCGCCCCGCCTGACGGGTCTGAAGACCGTGTATCACCACGTCATCTCCTTGGTACTCGCGCAAGACGGTGCGCACGGAGGCCATCTCGTCATCGGGCAGCGCCGCGTCCATCAGGCCGGCAGTGGATCTGCGTAGCAGACGGACCCCGACGAAGATGATGTTGACCGCAACGGCCAGCGCGATGATGGGATCCAGGCGCTCCCATCCGGTCAGGGAGACCACGATGACGGCGATCAGCACGCCCCCTGTCGTCCACAGATCGGTGACCAGGTGATGGGCATCGGCGATGAGCGCCTGTGATCCGTGGTCCTTCCCGACTCGGAACAACACAAGCGCCACCGCAGCGTTGAGCAGGGAAGCGACCACCGAGATCGCCAGTCCAAGTCCGACCTGCTCCAGGGGCTGGGGGTTCAGGAACCGACCGACCGCCGAGATGATGATCATCGTCGCCGCGACGACGATCATGGCTCCCTCGACAAGGGCCGAGAAGTACTCAGCCTTGCCATGCCCGAATTGATGGACGGCGTCCGGTGGGCGACTCGCTGTGCGTAGCGCGACGATCGCGACCGAGGCGGCGGCGATGTTGACCAGTGATTCCAATCCGTCCGACAGCAGGCCCACCGAACCCGTGACCCACCAGGCCCCCAGCTTCAGGGCGAGAACCACGAATCCCACGACCAGGGAGAGCACTCCGTACTTGGACAGGTCGGTCAGTTCACCACCGGCTGTTGATGTGGTGCTGCTCATGTCACCAAGTCTTCGGGCAGGTGGGTGATGCGGTTGTGGAAGTGCAGCCACCAGTCCGGCATGTGTGGGATGGGTCGGTACTGCAAGTGAGACAGCCCGGTGTGCTGAGTGTGGACCGCCACCACACTCCAGGGCCCCTTCTCGAAGACATACTCGAAGACCGCCTCGATGACACCGGCGTGGCAGACAACGAGGACAGTCTGATCCTCCAGGACCGCAGCGACCTCGCGATCACCGAACCGGTCCCGGGCGGGAACCAGGTACTCGACGAATGATCCGACTCTGGCCCGGAACTGCATCCAGGACTCCCCCCCGTCAGTGACGGGTTCGTAAGGTCGCAGCGTGCCCCACATGTCCGGCACGTAGGGCATCAGGTCTCTTTCGGAAACCGGCGAGCCGTCCGGGTGGGCGGTGCCGATCTCCCGCAGTCGGTCGTCGGGCTGGACTGCCAAGTCGCAGGCACCAGCGACTGCTTCGGCGGTCTCCATGGCCCGGGCCACCGTGCTGGCGTAGATCGACGTCGGGCGGATCGTGCGCGAGATGTAGTCGGCTGCCCGTTCTGCCTGAGCTCGGCCCGTGTCGGTGAGTGGTTCATCGCGATGAGTCTCGGTCAAGTCCGCGAGATTCACATGACTCTGGCCGTGACGCATCAGGTAGACATGCACACCGTCAGCGTAGTGAGGCCCCTTGCGCCTAGTACCCGAATGTGCCCAGAACTCGCCGCGACTGCGAGTTCCACGACTCGTAGACTTCGCCAGACAGTTGGCAATTGGAGTGGTCGAAATGGGCAAGTACTCCCGAGGTTCGATCTCCACGCTGATGCTCGCCGTGGCACTTCTCGCAGGACTGGCCGTTGGTCCACCCGCCCACGCGGATTACCCGGACATCTCGACATTCATCCCGGCAGCCCCATCGACTTACATCCCAGCGCAGCGCGACGCTGACGACATCCGGTACCTCGTCATCCACGACACGGATGTGTCCTACGACGGGACCGTCGGTCTCTTCACCACCCCGGGGAACTGCTGCGCTGCGCATTACTTGGTCTCGGGGCAGGTGGGGGGGTCATACCCAGCGGTGACGCAGTTCGTACGTGACACGAATATCGTCCACCAGTCCGGGAACCTCTGGATGAACCAACACTCGATCGGTGTGGAACACGTGGGATTTGCGGCCTTTCCCAACGGCTACTACACCCCTCGCCTGTACCAGCGGTCGGCAGAACTTGTGGGGTGGCTCGCAGCCAAGTACCGCATCCCACTGGATCGGTCACACATCCTCACCCACTCCGATGTCCCCGGAGGACCGCTTGAGGCGGGAGTGCCGATCACCATCGGGAATGTCCACAATCAGCATTGGGACCCGGGACCGTACTGGGACTGGAACTACTACTGGCCGTTGCTCGAGTCCGCCTATGACGATGCCCGGCGGGGCAAACTGGTGAAGCCCGAACTTCCCCAGGCTTACCGGGGCCAAAGCAGTGAACTTCGATCACTCGTACCGGGCCGGCAGTTCGCCCGAGCCAGCGATGTCTGGGACTGGTCGAACGGATTGCACACCGAGTTCAGCCCCGTGTACGCGGACAACGAGGGTCGCCCCGACCTGAGCCGGCTGGTTCTCGGCGCTTCGGATCCGACCACGTTCATCCCCCCCGACACGTCGACGGGCGACCCCGTATTCAACGTTCGCGATTTCGTCTGTGACAACTTCCCGGCGGTTGTCTTCGAACCGGGGGCAGGCCCGAACGGGACCAGTACGAACTACCCCGAGACCGTCTCTGACCTGCGAGCGAAAGCCGACTGGGGATCGACCTTTGTCTCCGACCGTCACGCTCGCCGCAACGGAGTCCGCTACGACCGCATCTGGTTCAACGGAACTCGAGGGTGGATTCGACACGATCTCACAATGCCCGGGCGGGGAGCTGTGGTCACGTTCAAGAACCGGGCCAGCACGCAGATATACAGCAGTCCCAACGCCTCCTCGGATTTCTCCATGTGTCAGGACCAGGGTCTCGGGTACAGCCGATTCGGACAGTCCTACGTGTCGGAATACCGGATCGCAACCGCCGGCCAAGTCTGGTGGGCCATTCACTACAACCACCGTCTGGCCTTCGTCCCCGACAAGGAAGTCACCGTTCGCGCCGGCCGACGATGATCACGGACGAGCGAGAACAAGACGACGGCATTCTGACCTTCATCGACAGTTGTCGAACCCACATCGAGGGCAGGGTTACGGAGCAATGGCAGGGTGCGGCGAATATGGTGTTCGCGACCGACCTCGGTGTCGTGTGGCGCTTCCCACTACGACCGCTCGACGCCGAGCGCATTGACACGATCGCTGATCGACATCGTGTCGCGCATACCAAGGGGCTCGGCGCCCCACGCGTAGTCTCAGTCGCCGGTGGACCGGTGGGTGTCGCGCACCTCGTGCTCGAGCGCCTCGCTGGCACCCCTCTGCTGACCGCGGTTGCCAGGAATCAGCCCACCGAACCGGCGGTTGCCTGCGCACTTTCCCGGCTGCGCTCGACTCGGGCGTGGCCGTTCGAGCAGATCTCCTGGCCAACGCTCTGGGCCGATCTGGTGACTCGCGCTGACGCCAATCGGTCTCACCTTCCGGATGCCGAAAGACACATCGCGGCCGCGAATGTTGCCGCGACAACAGCTGCCGAGGCCCCGCTGGGGATTCTTCATGGCGACCTCGGCAGCGACAACCTGCTGATCGACGACAGCGGCGGATTCGTGGGTCTACTGGACTGGGATGGCGCCGTCATCGGTGACCCGGCGTTGGATACGGTTGCCGTCCTGCACTCGCTGCCCGCGGCCGAATCAGGGCGACTCCGGGCGGAGCACGAATGGATCGCAGCAGATGTCGCCCGGGCTGAGGTCTACCTCGCTACCTGGGAGCTCCAAGATCTGCTGGGGCGACTGCTGTCCGACAGATCAGTGTGACCGCGGTCAGGCCACACCTCGCGGCCGGAACTGAACGCTGATCCGGGGGCCGACATGACGTCGGGTCTTGGGGACGGCGTGATCCCAGGTCCGCTGGCAACTGCCACCCATCACGAGCAGGTCGCCGTGACCGACGGTGAACCGCAGCGCCGTACCACCGTCGCGGGGCCGGAGCAGGAACTGTCTGGCGCTCCCCAAGGACAGCACCGCCACCAGGGTGTCCTCACTACGACCCCGCCCGATGCGATCACCGTGCCAGGCGACACTGTCCGAGCCATCGCGGTACAAGCACAAACCGGCCGACACCAGCGGGTCGTTGGTGTGGGCGTAGTGCTCGTTGAGCTGATCGCGGCACTGCGGGATCAACGGCTGGCCCACGCGGGCGGCATCGCTGAACCAGGCCGTCAAGCGGGGCACCGCAACCATCGAGTCGTACATCTGGCGCTCGTCTGCCTGCCAGGGCACATCGCGGCGCAGCGCGTGAAACAAGTCGTCGGCGCCGGTGAGCCAGGACGGCACCACATCAACCCAGGCCCCCCACCCCAGCACTCGCCGGGTGGCGGACGACCACGATGCGAACTGCTCCCCGATCGGCGCGGTCGGCCACAGGAGCGGTTGCCAGCCCGCGTCAGTCGTCATGCGCGTCCCCGAGCTGGGTCAGCACTCGGCTCACGGTGCCGTAGGAGTAGCCGCGCCTGGCCAACATGCCTGCCAGTCGCCGCTGTCGCACAGCGGGATCCAAACCGGCGGTCCGGTCCCAGCGGCGGCGCCCCAAGGACAGGGCCGTGGCGAACTCTTCATCTGAATCGATCCCACTCAAAGCGTCCTCTGCCACTTCGCGCGGCACTCCCCGCTCGTGCAGTTTGGCCGCGATCGCGCGCCGACTCCATCCGTCGCGCTGCCGCCGACTCTCGGTGAACATCGACGCGTACGCTGTGTCATCGATCAGCCCCAACTCGGTGAAGCGATCCAACATTCGGACCGACACCTCGTCGGGAACATTGCGCTCCCGAAGCGTGCGCTCCAGTTCCGCCCGGGTACGCGGCGCCAGCGTCAGTCTGCGCAGGATGATAGTTCGGGCGACTGCCTCTGGGTCCGCGGGCGGAACCGGCTCGTCCATGATTGCTACAGATCGATGGGCGTCGGCGGCAGCAACTCATCGACGGTCAGGTCCCGGTCAAGGACGATCTCGTCGTCGGCGGTGTCGGCAGCGGGGAGGATGCCCAGGGTCTGCTTGATCTTGAGCTCGATCTCTTCAGCCAAGTCGGGGTTGTCGCGCAAGAATGCCCGGGCATTCTCCTTGCCCTGGCCCAACTGGTCACCCTCATACGTGTACCAGGCACCGGATTTGCGCACGATGTTGTTGTCGACCCCTAGGTCGATCAGACTGCCTTCGCGTGAGATGCCCTCGCCGTACAGGATGTCGAACTCCGCCTGTTTGAACGGAGGCGCCACCTTGTTCTTGACGACCTTGACCCGGACGCGGTTGCCGACTGCCTCAGTACCGCCCTTCAAGGTCTCGATGCGGCGAACGTCGAGGCGCACTGACGAGTAGAACTTCAGGGCCCGGCCACCAGTCGTCGTCTCGGGTGAGTTGTGCACCAAGACACCGTCCACGAAGTAGTTGTGGGTACCAGCGACCTCGATGTCGAACCTGTTCATGGACCGAGTCCGCGGCTTCACGTGGACATCGAGCACTCGGGCTCGCACCAAGTGCTGGCGCGGCTCGGCGAACTCCGGGGTCAGGGCGAACCGGCCGTGGAACTCCGGCAGCAACTTGTAGGCCATCGACGGATGGACATAAGGCGCCACGATCTGCTGAAAGCGTCGGCTCGAGGCGGCATCGAAGGACAACACGGCCATTCCACGGACCCCTGACGCCCGCAGGCGACCCGTGACGTTCCAGGTGTCACGTAGATAATCCCGCAAGCGTTCCCGGCTTCCGGGCGTGAGAGCTTCGACGCAGAACTCGATCCGGCCGGAGCCACCCCGGGTCAGCTCCTGCTTGCCCTGCGACCGGATGGTGAAGCAGCCGTCGTCCTGGTACCAGAATGCCAACGCGAGCGGGGTCAGCGCTTTCAGGTATTCATCCGACAGGACTTTTCCGCCTCCGCCCATGTAGACGGCCTCTCGCAGTTCAGCCAACTCGGGCAGAGGCGTGCTGTCGATGAAGGATGCCGTCTCGGTGTCCCGCCGGGACTGACCGATGTTGCCGAGCATTTCAGCCTTGAAATCCAGGTACCCACGCTGGTGGATTCCGTGCCCCATCCGGAACCGGACACCGCGGCGGTTCCGGCGGTTCGCCGACAAGGAGCCGTCGCCCATGAGCGAGCCGAGGATCAACTGCCACTGCTGGGGGCTGAGGAAGACTTTCTCGGATGCCATGACCGAGTCGCCTGCCACGATCTCGCCGGCCGGGGTCCACCCGCCCGGTGTCCGGATGAGATGGTTCTCCGTTGCGGCGAACTGGCTGTGTCCGTTGCCCCCCGACTTCTCGACCCGGAACTGCAGGAAACACTCAGCCGGCCCGTTGTTGAACCAGTTGGTGACCGGCTGGGCACCCACGCTGTTGGTCTCTGGGTCGTAGGTCCGGACCTCGACGGGCAGCCGGTTGTTGACGATCTTGCCGATCTTCTCCGTGGTGCCGTCGGCGAGGGTGACGCGGGTGTTGTAAGAGAAGCACCCGAACATGACCCCGATCTTCTCGCGCAACTGGTTGATGAAGATCGCGGTCGTGTTGGAGTTGCTCAACGCGCCGGCCATCTTGCGCAACGCCTGGCTCATGAGTCGGGCCTGCAGGCCGACGTGGCTGTCGCCCATCTCACCTTCGATCTCGGCGCGCGGTACCAGCGCGGCCACCGAGTCGACCACAATGAGGTCGATCGCGCCGGAACGCACGAGGGTGTCCGCGATCTCCAGGGCCTGTTCTCCGGTGTCGGGCTGCGCGACGTACAGACTGTCGAGGTCGACACCGAGTCGGCCGGCGTAGATCGGGTCGAGCGCATGCTCCGCATCGATGAAGGCCGCGATACCCCCCTGCTTCTGGACGCTGGCGATGGCGTGCAACGCCAGCGACGTCTTGCCTGACGCTTCCGGGCCGTACACCTCGACGATCCGCCCGCGCGGCAGACCCCCGATGCCGAGGGCAACGTCCAACGCGATGGCCCCGGTAGGGATGACCTCGATGGGCGCTCGGCTCTCTTCGCCCAACCGCATGATCGAGCCTTGACCGAACTGTCGCTCGATCTGCGCCAAGGCGCTGTCCAGGGCCTTCTCCCGTTCACTGAGCGCTTTGGCCTCGCTGCGAGATCCGTTCTTGCCGTTGGATGCGGCAGTCTTGCCCTTGGCGGTGCCGTTGGTGGTGCTGGTGCTGGGAGCCATGGTCTTGGTCTTCCTTTGCTCATCTGGTGCGGCCGGTGATGGTGTGCACCTTAGGGGCGGGGTCCGACACCGCAGTGCTGTCGCGGTGCTCCTGTGGATACTTGCTCAGGGACACCCACTGAGGGCGCCCGATGGACTGTGACGCCACGACTCTAGGCGAACACATGTTCGAACGGTGGATTTCGCTGCGGCGTGTCGGTGCCACCAACGCAGGTCGAGACCACTACGTCAGGTGGGGAGGTACTTCCACCTGGGCACACACCGCCCGCCACACCTTCTTCGCGGCGACTCCGTGAGCCAGTGCCTCTTGCACCGTGCAACCATCGAGCTCCGCCAGGGCGACGTCGGCCGCCCAGGATGGCGCGTAGGAGGGGCCGAAGACTTCGTCCATCCGGCGCCAGAACTCCGTCAGCCGCATGCGTCGCAGTCTGCCATCCACGCCCGGCCTCGTGATTCCCGGCGTCCATCAGTTTGGCGCGGGTCAGGCTCAGGGGTGACGATGACGCATGCCCACGCCCATCGCCGCCGGTCTGCCCGCGCAGTTCTCGGATGTCACGCGGCAGTGGTTCACCGAGTCCTTCGCCGCGCCGACCGCTGCCCAATCAGACGCCTGGGCAGCGATCGCCTCGGGCGACGACACCTTGGTGGTCGCGCCGACGGGCTCCGGAAAGACGTTGGCTGCCTTCCTGTGGGCCATCG
>WBZT01000958.1_pt2 | contig 20945 bp, 18 predicted proteins | sample 5204241 | NCBI WGS metagenome assembly WBZT01 (sample SAMN12344358, study PRJNA552823) | activated sludge metagenome | biome: Activated sludge suspended growth; feature: Nitrification reactor; material: Wastewater; isolation source: activated sludge from nitrification reactor of wastewater...
GGCAACGTGACGAGCATGGGTTTGCTCATCAGCCCGAGGGCTAAACAGGCGAGGGCAAGCGTAAAGTATTTCCCCCGGTTGCTCGCTGCCGGTGGTTTGTCGCCAAGCTGGGCGTAGCGGACATAAGCCAGCAGGGTCAGCAAACCAAAGCATCCGCTGAGAACATCTTTGCGCTCGGCAATCCACGCGACTGATTCGACGCGCAGCGGATGCCAGGCAAAGCACGCGGCGACAAAGGCGGCCCGCCAGAACACACCTGTCGCCCGGCGGAGGAACATGAAGAGCAGGACCGCGTTCAGCGCATGCAGGGCGACGTTCACCGTATGATGCGCGCCGGCGTTTAGCCCAAAAAGCTGGCAGTCCAGCATGTGCGAGAGCCAGGTGAGCGGATGCCAGTTGGCGGCATCGTTGGCGTGGAAAGCCCACGCGATGCCCTCGCGACTGAAGCCCCGGTTGACGTGGAAATTCTCCGAAACGTAATCGGGATCGTCTATGCCCACGAACTCGTGCGTGCGCACCGGCCAATACAGCGCGAAGGTAACCGTGACCAGCGCCAGGCAGACCAGCCCGACGGCGGTGGCGGAGGGAGCAGTCTTGGCGGGTGGCGACGGGCGAGCGGGCGGCATGGATCAAATTTCCGATTCCAGTTTCACTGCGCGAGCAGGGTAGGGAGTGCGTCTGCCCTGTCAAACGTCATCCGGCTCGCCGCATTCGCTGTTCACATGTTGAATTCCGGCCCGAGATAGATTTCCCGCGCTTTTGGATCCTCCGCCATGCGCGCCGCGTCGCCTTCATAGACCACCTCGCCCTTGTGGATGAGGTAGGCGCGGTCCACGAGCTTGAGCATTTCGCGGGCGCTGTGGTCGGTGATCAAAATACCCAGGCCGCGTTCCTTCAACCGGCGCACGATCTTGCTCACTTCGTATTGCGCGATGGGATCAATGCCCGCCAGCGGTTCGTCCAGCAGCAGGAGCTTCGGGCTGGTGACCAGTGCCCGGGTGATTTCGAGCCGGCGCTTTTCGCCGCCGCTCAACGTGTAGGCTTTGCTCTTGGCCAGGTTCGTGAGGTCCAGTTCTTCGAGCAAATACTTCAAACGGACAGCGCGCTCGGTCCGCGATAGTTTGCAGATTTCGAGAATCGCCAGGAGGTTTTGCTCGACCGTAAGTTTCCGAAAAACAGATGGCTCCTGGGTGAGGTAGCCGATACCCAGCCGCGCCCGTTCGTGCATCGGCAGGCGGGTGATGTTCCGCGACTGAAAGTGAACCACGCCCTCGTCCGGCTTCACGATGCCGACGACCATGTTGAAGGTGGTGGTCTTGCCCGCGCCGTTCGGACCGAGCAGGCCGACGATTTCGCCCGCGTTGACGCGGATGGAAACACCATTCACCACGCGGCGGGATTTATATTCCTTGGCGAGCTTCTCGGTGCGGAGCAGCGCGCCGTCCGGGGCCGCCGTCACGGGTTTGCCGGGCGGGCCTTTCGCAAGCTCCGGCTGGATTTGCGGTTCGCTCATTTGGGAGAAGAGGCCGGCGGATTGGTTACGGAGGATTTGCCATGGCCCAAGACTTCGTCGGAAATGACTTTGGCGCCGGCGGGTTGAATGGTCGTGTTGGCATCCCGAGCGAAAGCCGTGCCCTTGACCAGATCCACAACGATGGGATCGCCTTTGAGTTCGCCCATCGGGGGTTTGCTCAATCTGGGCGAACCGGTCAGCGTCAAGGTCTGGTTCGTGACGCCGTCCATGACCGAATAGGAATACACCAGCTTGTCCGCCCAGGCGAAATTCGTGGCGCCCTCCCAGTCCACCGCCTCGATGACCACATTTGTCTGGGCCGTGATGGTTTGGACTTCAAGGTTGGGGGTGTTCGTCCGGAAGAGCGCCGTCAAGAACTCGCAGGTGAGCTGCATCTGCGGATCGTTCACCTTCACGTGGCCGCCATAGACCAGCTTGCGGGTTTCCCATTCCATCTGCCAGGTATCGGCGGTGATCACGGTCGGGCCGCGCGCGGGTTTGGGTTTGGCAGCATCGTTCGTCTGCGCGACCGCCACCGCACAAAGGCCGGCCAGGGTCAGGAGAGAGAGATTTCTTTTCATCGCTTGAAAGTGCTGGCGATCACGCCGGTCAGAACGGTGCGAGCGCGGTTGCTGATGGTCAAGGTCTGATCTTTTTGCCGCCACTGGAAACCCTCCCCCTCGACCAGCAAGCGGCCGTCGGCGCTTTGAAAGCGCAAGGGGCCGGGTGATTCAACGGTCGGGCCTTCCGGACTGTAGGTGCATTGCGCAGCCTCGACGAACAGGGCGGGCTGGCCGTTGGTCTGGAACGTTTGAATGCGCAGGCCGGTCAGCACGTAACGTCCGCGGTCCTTCGGCTCGGCTTTCTCGCCGGTGATGCGCCATTTGAGCTGGGTGTTTTCCGGCTGGAAGTACTCTGAAACCTCAAAACCCTCCGCGACGCCCAACGCCGGCAGTTGCGCGCGCGCCGTCGAAGCGCGCCAGGCGACGAGGCCCGTGATGGCCCCGGCGGCCAGGACGAGCAACAATCGTGGGCGGTTTGGTTTCATGCGTTCAGGCGGCATATTCGGTGAGCAACGGCCGCCAGCGTCTTTGCGCCTTGAGAAGGCGCTCGGCCACTTCCCGCACCGCGCCGTGGCCGCCGGCCTTCCGGGTTTTCCAATGCGCCACGGCTCGGACTTCGGCGACGGCATTCGCCACCGCCACGGCCACGCCCGCTCGCTGCAAAGCGCCCAAGTCCACCACATCGTCGCCGACGTAGCAGACCTGTTCCCAACTCAAACGGGTTTGCGCGAGAATTTTTTCCACGGCGGCGACCTTGGCGCCCTTCTCTTGGACGAGGAAATCAATTTTCAGTTCAATCGCCCGCGCTTCGGTGGCCGGCGAGGGCCGGCTGGAAATCCAACCGACTTTGATTCCGCCGCGCCGCACCAGCGCCAGACCCAGTCCATCCTGGATGTGGAACCGCTTGAATTCGCGCTCGCCGCCGATGAAAACCGAGGCATCGGTCAACACGCCGTCCACGTCGCAGAGCAGCAACCGCACGCGGCGGAGGCGGGCGGTGAGTGAAGGCGAGGGACGGCGCGGCACGCGGGTCAAGCTCCAAGCTCCCAACCCCAAACCCCAATGAAACGCCAGAGATCAAATCCCAAATCAGATTCGCCGTGCGGCGCTTGCAACATCGCGCTGGGGATTTCTCTGGAGCCTGGAGCCTGGTGTTGGGAGCTTCTCATTTTGTTTTCAATTCACCGCCCGGAAGACCCTCACGAAGTCGCGCAACCGACCGGGCATCTCCGCCAGCGGAATCATGTTCGGCCCATCGCTCAACGCCGTGTCCGGTTTCGGATGGGTTTCGATGAAGAGGCCGTTGGCGCCCGCCGCCAGCGCGGCCTTGGCCAGTACGGGGGCGAATTCCCGCTGGCCGCCGGACTTGTCGCCCGCGCCGCCGGGCAATTGCACCGAATGCGTCGCGTCGAAAATCACCGGGCAACCCGTGCGTTGCATGATGGGAATCGAGCGCAGGTCCGCAACGAGATTGTTGTAGCCGAATGCCGTACCGCGCTCGGTGAGCAGAATCCGGTCGCCGCCGGCGGCGCGCGCTTTTTCCACGACCCTGGCCATCTCGCCCGGCGAAAGGAACTGGCCCTTTTTGAGGTTCACGATCTGGCCGGTCAGCACCGCCGCTTCGATCAAGTCCGTCTGCCGGCAAAGGAACGCGGGGATTTGCAGGATGTCCACGACTTCGCCCGCCACCGTGGCCTGGGCTTCCGTGTGGACATCCGTCAGCACCGGCAGGCCGAATTCCGCGCGGACTTTAGCGAGCACTTTGAGGCCGGCTTCGATGCCCGGGCCGCGAAACGATTTGCCGGAGGTGCGGTTGGCTTTGTCGAAGCTCGCTTTGAACACGTAGAAGATCCCGAGCCGGTCGCAGGCGCGGCGGAGGGTCTCGGCGACGCGCAAGCAAAGCCGCTCGTTTTCGATCACGCACGGCCCGGCGATGAGCGTCAGGCGCTTCGGGGAAGTGAGCGTTTTCCAGATGGCGGCAGTGTTGAGCACAGGCAGGTTTTAACAGCGGGCGGCGTGGAAGTAAATGCGGTCGTGGGCGAAGCATGAGGCGGCGAATCACCCAAACACCCCGAGGCGTGAGTGTTTGGGTAATGGGAAGGGAATCACCGAGCCACCCGCCGGCTGGGAAGATTAACCATCCTCTTTCCTTCGCGCCACCATCGTAAACTCTGCTTCTAACGTTGCCTGCCTGATGCACGCGCTTGTCGCGGTTTCCACGTTCGGGTAAAAAACTCCATGTTATGGCTGAACCAAGGAGCGTGAGTGATACCCCGACCGCGACGTCGGCCCAGTTGATTTCCTTCATCAACGTCAAACTGGCGTTGCTGGGCTGCCAGCCCGTGGTGGTGCCGGGCGGCGGGGATGCCTCGGACATCGTGGCGGCGTTTGCGGCACAGTATCAGGAGAAGGAGCGGCTGCTCGGGCAATACCTTTGCCCGGCCGACCAGCGCATCCAGACTTTTCTCTACGACTATTTGCAAGACGTGCCGGTGCCGCGGCTGCCGTTGCGCACCTTCACGCTTGATCGGCCGGGACTCGGCCGGGCGCTTTCGCTGCCGGTGGATCGGGATGATTTTGCCTCCGACATCATCAACTCCTATCGCGTCAAACAGGGCGTGCTGCACAATCCCCGGAGCGACCGCCGCACAACCGCGGGTATCTTTCATGTCACCGAAGGCGGTCTGCCGATTCCGGATGACAAACTCGGCGTGCCGAAGCTCACTTTCGCGAAGCTGCTGGCGCTGGCATTGAATCCGCCGCGCGAACTGATGCGCCTGCCGTTCACCGCCACCCAGAAACAGCCGGCGGAATGTTTTGTGTCGCTGCTGTTGCGCCCGATTGTCTGCCCCGAAGTGCCGGGGTTCATCTCCGAGAAGACGATGGAGATTCGGTTTTTCGCGCCGGGCAACCTGGTCTGCAACCTGGATTTCGTGGAAAGTATTTTCGGCAATGCGGGCGATCCGTTGCTGCCGGAAAACGATTCCGGCCTGGATGTGGAGCATTGGACCGGGCACACGGGTTGCGTCATTCTCGCGCCCCACCTGGTGAAGGCGACCAAGAAATCCGTGGGCCTGCCGCCCTGGGATCAGGCGACGGAACGCCAGCGCCGCGACGGGATGTGCTGGAAGGACGAGCACGAACTCTACAACAACGGCGGCGCCTTCAAGCTCACCTGCCGCGATGAATCGGGCGTCATCGTCACTCTGATCGCGGACAACTACTTTGGTTACTGCAAGAAAGAGGTCAAAACGCAAATCAGCTACGCGGCGAACCTCTACGGGCTGTGCGAGGAGGAACACGCCGGCGGCGCGCTCGTGTACGCGTCGTTCGATCTGGGCGAGGAGTTCGCCGGCGACATGCACGTGAAGCAGCGCGGCCACACGTTCGCGGAAGTAGCCGAAGTTTACGGCACGTTGATTGACGTGAAGCCCGAGGGCTACGCGGTGGACAAAAAATTCCCGGACATCATCTACGTGCCGGAGAATTCGCGCTTCGATCTGCATGCGCAGAAGATTTTCTGGACCAACGCCACCGGCGACCACGCGATCAAGCTGTTGCCGACGCAGACCTATGTGCGACCGTCCGGCTACAAGGTGCGGATGGAAAAACCGCCGGGCCTCAATCGCGCCTGGCGGTTGGTCGGCGTGGTGTGCGAACCGGTGTTGTGTCACAAGCCTTGCACCGTGTCGGGCGGGGGGAAATCAGAAATCTCGAAACCCATCAGCGACGCGATCCTGACCGGCCCGGTGTTCGTCGCGGATCTGAAAGCCGATCTGGAAAAAGTGGCAGCGCTGATTGACCGCGACTACGCGGATCGTTTCCAGGAACCGGGCCGGGTGGACAAACGGGCGGTGCTGTCCTCCGAACGTTCGTTGGGCTCCGTGATCAAGTTGTTGACGACGGATGAGCACGATTTCACGCCGGCCTACAACGCCTGGCTCGAAAGCGTACCGCAGTACATCAAGGAACTCGTCTTCGTCGTGAAGCGCTATTACAAGCCCGAGTGGGGCGCGAACTGGCGCGAGCATTTCAGCGTGGACATCATCAACGGCGTGCCGGGCAACGAACTCAAGTGTGACAACCGCACGCTCGTCACCACGCGGCTGCGCGTAGGCTACGACGCCGACGGCGCGTGGCGGACGTTCGGGTTGCGGAAGGATTTCCACCCGGCGGTGAAGATTCAGGTCGAGGATGACATCACAGCGTCCGTCGTGGTGCCCGCGAATCGGTTGCGGCTGTTGCCGGAAGCCGTCGCCGGGCCGTCCGTGAAGTTCGTGCAGAACTGCGAGCGGCGTTTGTTTCAACGGCCCGACGACGCGATCCATCGCGGCTACGACAAGCAGACGGAAACGGATTTCGCCCGGGCGGACAATTTTTTCTCGAACTACGAACCCTTGACGCCGGCGGACGCGCGCGAACTGGTCGAGGAAGCCATCGGGTTCAATCAATTCACCGAGCCGATGCAGCGGACGATTCGTGAGGTGGCGGAGAATGGCGCGGCGAGTTACTTCGTTTCCACCGCACATCCGCGGCTGGTAGCGGGCAAGCCCAGCAAGAATCCGCGCTACCTGCAAATCCGCCCCGATCTGCTGCAACCGCGGGAACGGCATCTGGCCGACATGGCGGTGCGCTTGCGCCGGCACGCGCCACCAGAGGCGCCGATTCACAATCCCGTCCTCGCCGTGCTGCCGGGCCGGCGTAACAACCCGCCCGAGCCGGGCATCCGTCCGCTGGCGGTGTTCAGTCCGATTCATTACCTAGAATTGCCCGAACTGTTCATGGAGTTTATTTGCAGCATGACGGGCAAGTCGCCTTCGACGACGGGCGCGGGCTCGGAGGGCGCGCTGACGAAGGGGCCGTTCAACGCGCTGCCGCCGATCATGGACTTGAACAACGCGCTCGTGTCGTTCCTGCTCACGGGTTACAACGGTTTTGTGACCGCGGCGGGCTGCGTCGGCCCGAACTTCCGCGTGGACCACGACATCAGCCTGCTCGCACCCGAAGTCTGGTGTCACATGCTGCCGGAGGAGCGCGAACCGCAGTTTCTGATCGCGAACCACTACCTGGAGAAGTGCGAGGACTTCCTGCACGGCGGGAAGAAGGTGCTGGCCAGCCGGCTCGGCTATCGCATCAACGTGCGCTTCGTTCATCGGTTCTTTGGCCGGGTGTTCAATCATCCGCACGCGATCTTCGCGGCGGATATGCTCAAGCCGGAGTTGCAGGACCGGGACGTCTTTGCGGATGGGATGGACAACATCATCGCCACGCAGCAGCGGGTGGCGAAAATGTATTTCGACGACGGCAGCGCGCAGCAGGCGTGTCCGCCCTTGCGGGCGCTGCTGCACATCATGTTGCACGATGCCTGGGAGGGCCGCGGCCTGGAGCATCCCGAAGTGCGCCGGCTGTTCACGCGGGAGAACCTGCTGGCGAGCGATTGGTACGCGGCGCGGCTGAAGGCCAAACAGGCGTTGGACTGCCGGCTGTGGCGGCGGCACGCGGAGTACCTCGACAAGTTCCTGAAGCGCCCGAGCCACGGGGATGAAGCGGTGCGTCTGGGAATTGCGGCGCGCCTGGCGCACGCGCGACAGAAGTTCAGCGAGGTGGAAGCCGCCGACTACCGGCAGCAGCTGGCCGGCACGCTGGGCGCGGAGCCGATTGCGACCTGAGGCCGTCGGGAAATCACCGGTGCGTGGTGCGCAAGCGCAGCCAGTCCAGGTCGGCTTGAATTTCCGTCAGCGGAGCCGTGGGATGCGCGGCGTTGTGGCTGTGCCAGCGGTCGTCGCTTTCGCGAAGCCCGGGGTTGTTGAACCGGCCGCTGCGCCAGCGGTGAAGTTCGGCGTGGCCATCCGCAAACGCGAAGGTGGACACCCGGCCGTGCTGGTTGCCCGGAAAATGATAGACACTGGGCAAGGTCATGTGGACGCCGAACTGCGGACGGCAAATGCTGTAAGGATGGATTTCCCCGAAGATGAAAACATCGGCGGACCGGCGGACGTCGGCAGTCTTCTGGAACACCCAAAAACCCGGGCTGGGTTCGTTGTGGTGCGGTTCGCCGCGCCAGGCGACAAAGGTGTTCATGCCGTAACTGCGGGGCCGGTAGTATTTGACCGCGCCGACGCTGGTCAGGGCCTTGTCCGAGGGGCAGCGAAAACTCCCTTTGCTCCGCGCGACGTAGGGTGCAAGCAGGGACACCCGGTCGGAAACCATGCCGTCGGCCGTGTCCTGGTCGGTGAGGTTTGAGCCTTCGCGGCCTTCCACCCAGACGTTGGGCACGTAATTGGCGGGTGGGTTGGCCAGATTGATGGAGGCATTGCCCGCGCCGTTCGCCGGCCATTTGTCGCCGTTGTCCGTGGCATAGACTTGCGCGCCAGCGAGCAGTTGCCGGGCGTTGTTGAGGCAGGCGATGGCCTCGGCCTTGTTCCTGGCCTTCGCCAGCGCCGGTAACAACATTGCCGCCAGAATGGCGATGATCGCAATGACGACGAGCAACTCAATCAGGGTGAAGCCGTCCAATGCACGCGGGCAGGAAGCGGAATGAGTTGGCGGCATGAGGCGATTAGAACCCGCGCTGAAACCACCGGCAAGCGAATACTGCCCGGGGCCGCGCGCGGCCGGCGGCGCTGCGTCAAATCACCGTGCCATGCGGGATCAGAGCGTTCTTGGGAATGACCACGATGCCATCGCGAATGTAGCAGAGCGGGTGGTCGAGATTCTCGGGTTTGCCGACCGGTGAAATCACCACGTTGTTTCCCACCCGTGCGTTTTTGTCTATGATCGCGTTCTCGATGCGGCAGCCGCTGCCAATGCCGATGCGGGGTTTGCCGGCGTGCTCGTGCTGGGCGATGGATTCAATGGACTCGTAATAATCGCAGCCCAGACCGACCACGCGGTGCAGTTCGGTGCCCGCCCCGACAATGGTGCGCAGGCCGATGATGCTGCTCGAGATTTTCGCATGGTTGATGATGCAGCCGTCGGACACCAGCGCGTGATCAATCTGCGCGCCATTGATCTTCGAGCCGGGCAGGAAGCGGGGGCGGCTGAAGATCGGCGCGCTCATGTCGAAGAAATTGAACCGGGGCAGTTCAGAAACGAGATCGAGATTGGCCTCGAAGAACGAGCGGATCGTTCCGATGTCCTCCCAGTAGCCTTGAAACACGTAGGAGAAGACTTTGCTGGACTGGATCGCGCGCGGAATGATGTGCTTGCCGAAATCGGTCAGGGTGTTGTCCAGCAGCGACCGGATCACGTCGCGGTTGAACACGTAGATGCCCATCGAGGCTAGAAACAAATCGCGATCACCCTCAATGTTGAGCTTGGGATACCACTCCGCCGGCAGCCGGAGCGAATCCAGCAGCGCCGCGTCTTTCGGTTTCTCCACGAAGCGGGTGATCTGCCGCTCCTCATTGATTTGCATGATGCCCAGCGATTGCGCCTCGTGCCGGCCCATGGGCAGCGTGGCGATCGTCACGTCCGCGCCGGTCTCGGCATGTTGCGCCACGACCGCGCGCAGATTCATCCGATACAATTGATCCCCACTCAGGATGATCAGGTATTCAAAATCGTGGTTCAGGAAATTCGTCAGATTTTTGCGCACCGCGTCCGCTGTGCCTTCGTACCAGGACGCATCAGTGAGGGTCTGTTGCGCGGCGAGGATTTCCACGAACCCGCCGGTGAACTGGTCGAACTTGTAGGATTGGGAGATGTGCCGGTGCAGCGAGGTCGAGTTGAACTGCGTCAGGACGTAAATGCGGCGGAAGCCCGAATTGATGCAATTCGAAATCGGGATGTCCACGATCCGATACTTGCCGCCCAGCGGGACGGCAGGCTTGGCCCGGTCCTTGGTCAGGGGAAACAGGCGCGACCCCTGGCCGCCACCCATGATGACACAGAGCACGTTGCTGGTGTTGGTGGATTGGCGTCCGGTGCGTGACATAAAGACCTCAGAGTTTTTGACCCGCGAAAATTATGCCCCACTCCCGGGCCGGCGGCAAGTCACAACCAAGTTACCAACCCGGCTGGACTGGTGTTTTGGCTTGTTTCCGCGCGGTCCACCCTGCCATATAGCTTCGCCAGCGCACCATGCACCAGCGGAAACAAACCGGCAGATGAAATTCAATCCCACAAGACTGGACGGCCTCTGGCATCTCGAATTGGAACTGCGCGAGGACGACCGCGGATTCCTGGCGCGCACGTATTGCGATCAGGAATTCGGCGCGCGCGGACTCAACACCCGCTGGCCCCAGTGCAATCTCACCCTGACAAAGCAACGCGGCATGATCCGTGGGATGCACTTTCAGTCCGAGCCAAAACCGGAAATCAAACTCATCCGCTGCGCCGCCGGCGCCATCTTCGACGTTTTGGTGGACGTGCGGCGCGACTCGCGCACGTTCGGCCAGTGGGAGGGCTTTGAACTGACGGCCGGGAATCACCGGATGCTTTACGTGCCGGGCGGTTTCGCTCACGGCTTCCAATGCCTTGCCGATCACAGTGAGGTGTTTTACCAGATGTCCGAGTTTTACCAACCCGAGCTGGCGCGCGGCTTGCGCTGGAATGACCCGCAGGTTGGCATTCGCTGGCCGCTCGCCAATCCGGTCCTTTCCGAGCGCGACCGCCATCTGCCTTTGCTGGCCGACTTGAAATGAAAATCCTCGTCACCGGCGCAACGGGCTTCATCGGTTCGGCTTTTTCCAGGCTGGCCCTGACGCACGGCCACGCGATTAGCGGGATGATGTTGCCGACCGAAGTTCCGCCCCCTCACGTTCCCGTCACCGACCGGATGAAGTGGATTCAAGGAACGCTGGCGGATTTGCCGTGGCGCGAAATCGAGTCGTTCCGGCCGGACGCATGCGTTCACTTCGCGTGGATTGCCACGCCGGGAGTTTATCTGGAATCGCCCGAGAACGAACGGCACCTGGAGTGGAGTCTGAATCTGGCGCGGCGGCTGAAAGGCATCGGCCTGAGCCAGTTCATCGGCGTGGGCACATGCATCGAATACAAGATCACCGACGCGCCGTTGCACGAAGAGCGAACGCCAGTTGATCCGACCACGCTTTATTCGCGCTGCAAGAATGCTCTGCGGGAGACGTTGGAAGTCGAAGCGCGGAAGGATGGAACGCATTTCTGTTGGGGCCGCGTATTTTATCCGTACGGCGTCGGTGAACATCCCGCGCGCCTGTGCAGCTCGTTGATCCAGAAATTCCGTCGCGGTGAAAAACTGATCCTAAAAACACCGAATAGCACGAAGGATTACATCTACATTGATGATCTGGCCGCGGCGATTCTGCTGACCGTGGAACGTAAATTCCAAGGCACGATCAATTGGGGGACGGGCATTGGCATTTCCGTACGCCAAATCGCCGACGCGGCCGCGGCCATGATCGGAAGGCCCGAGTTGGTGGGTGAAGTGTCGCCGCCGGAAATGGATCCACTGGGTTATGTGGTGGCGGATGCGACGAAGCTGCATCATCTCGGCTGGAAGCCGGCGCATACGCTCGCGCAGGGACTGGGAAAACTCGCCGCCGCAGTCGAGCGTTAGTTGGAGTCGCAGTAAAATCTAGCGAAACCACCCATCATCCGCCCAGCCGTAACGGTTCTCCCGCCAATGCCGGATGCCGAGCCAGATGCCGCGCGCGTTTTGGATGGTGAAAAGGCCGAGTAAGATCATTTTCGCCGGACAGACCACGAAAAGATTCACCCACAGTGAGAGCGGATACCAACCAACTTGGTGGCGTGCCGTGAGGTAAAGATTGTTACGCGTGCTGTAGTAGAGTTGCGTCGGCCGGTTTTTCGCCAGCGTGGTCGAAGTCTTGTGCCACATCTTCGCCGCCGGCACGTAAACGATTTTGTAGCCTTGCTCGCGGACGCGGTAGCAGAAATCAGCGTCTTCGGAGTAGAAAACCAGGTCGGCGTTGAAATAATTGATTTTCTTCGCAACGGCCGACGGAAACAGGAAGCCACAGCCGGTCATGAAATCGCATTCGCGCACCGCGTTGTAACGCGGGGCATCGTGGCGATTCCAGCCGTAATGATACGAGTGCGCGAACAGCGGGTGCATCCGCCCGCCGGCGCTCCAGAGGAGGTCGCCCTTGTCGTGGTAATAGATTTTGCAGCCGAGCACGCCGGCCTCCGGGTGCGCCTCGGCATGATCCACCAGTGCGTTGATCATTTCCGGGTCCACCAATACATCGTTCGTCGTGCTAAAAATGTATTTGGTGCGGTCGGCGAGGAATTCCATCCCCAAGCTTGCCCCCTTGGCGTAGCCGACGCCCTTCTCGCGTGTGAGCAGATGTACTTCCGGGAATTCCTGGCGCACCATTTCGACTGAACCGTCGGTGGAGGCGTTATCGGAGACGACGATTTGCAGGCCGGGATAATTGACCTGGCGAAAGGAAACGAGCGTTTCGCGCAGGGAATCCTTGAGGTTGTAATTCACGATCACAACCCCGACAGGCGGTTTGGTCCCGGCGAAATTCATTGTACCGGGACGGCCGCCCCGTGAATGATGCGGCCCGCACCGGAGGGTTTGGTCTTCGTCGCCACGGCGATGAGTTTGCGAATTGAAGCGGGTCTTCGCCAGCCAATTGATGACCCGCCCGTGTCGCCCGCCGGGCCAGCCGTAATTTGAAATTGCTTTCCCATCACCCGACCGATAAACGGAAGCGCACGCTGCCGGTCTTGCGCGCGCCTGCAAGGCCCGGCCGCGCTGGCCGACGCAATCCATCGAAACATGAGCAAGAAGACGAGCAAGTCCATAACGCCGGAACCGAACATCCCGCCGGGAAAGCCCACTGCGCCCGCGCGGGGAACGGCGCGCTGGCTGCCGTCTGCCTGGCGCTTGACCTGGGCGACCCCGCTCCGGCTGGTTTTTATCGTCACGCTGGTGCTGGTGGTCTGGCAGTTGGCGCATGATCGGTTCGGCTTTGCGGCGTGGTCCACGCCCGTGAATTACGAGAGCGACAGCCTGCAAATCCTCGGCTGGATCAAGGCGTCGGCGGAGGGGGATTACCTGCCGTTTCATTCCAAGCTCACCACGCGGCTCGGCGCGCCGTATGCCGCGAACTGGAACGACTACGCGATGTATGAGGAGTTCCTCACGCTCGCGCTGGGCCGGTTCACGAACTGGTTCGACCTATTCACCGCGAGCAATCTCGGCATCATGGGCAGCTACGCGACGGCGGTGCTGGCGTTCTACGCGTGCAGCCGGCTGTTGCGGCATCGCATCGAGTGGGCCATGACCTTTGCCATCCTGTTCGCGTTCGCTTTTTACACCACGCGGCGCGGACTGCCGCACTTGCTGCTGTCCTACACCTTCACGGTTCCGCTGGCAGTGGTGAGCTGCTGGCTCGTGCTGGCCAGCAAACGCCTGGCGCGTTGGAATTTCCTCTGGTGGTTCTGCATCGCCAGTGCGCTCGCCATCGGCTTCAACAATCCCTACAACGTGAACCTCTACGGCCAGTTCATGTTGTTCGCCTTGCTCGGGAATTTTCTCCTGCGCCGGCGGCGACAGAATCTGGAGACTGGCGTCCTCGCCCTCGCGCTGGCCGGACTGGCATTCATTGCGATGAACTGGGACACGATCGGCTATGGCCTCGCGCATGGGAAGAACCCCACCGCCACGCCACGCGGATACTTTCAGACGGAAATGGCCGCGCTCAAGCCGGTCGAACTCGTGCTCCCGCCGCCCACGCATCATGCCGAATGGCTCGCCGATTGGGGCCGCAAGTACGCCTCGTCGGCCTTCGTGCGAGGCGAGCTGTTCTCTCCCTACCTGGGCATCATCGGCCTCGTCGCGCTCGGCTGGCTGGGCGTGGAGTTTGTGCGCTTCATCATGAATCGCCGCCGTGACCCGAAGCGCCTGCCTCCGCATTTCGCCCAGATCGCGTGGGTTCTGCTCTACTCCGTCATCGGCGGTTTGAACTGCGTCATCGGTCTGTTTGGCATTCTCTATTTCCGCTCCTCCAATCGCTACAGCATCTTCATCTCGGCCATCTGCCTGTTGTTCGCGGCGTCGGCCCTGACACGGCTCACGCGCAAATGGGACGCCTTCGCGCGTTGGGGGCTGGCGGCGGTGATCACCGCCATCGGCCTCTGGGATCAACTGCCCAGCGCGCCAGGCGCCGGCGAGCAGGCGCGCATCAAAGCGGCGATTGCGAACGACCGCGATTTCGGCAGCGAACTGGAGAAGCGCCTGCCGCCGGGCACCATGGTCTTCCAGTTGCCGGTGATGCGCTTTCCCGAAGGCGGTCCCGTGGGTGAAGTGACCGAATACGAGATGCTGCGGCCGTATTACTTCACCAAGACGTTGCGCTTCTCGTTCGGGTCGAACCAGGGCCGGCCGCGCGAGAACTGGCAGTTTGAAACCGAGCGGATGCCGCCGGAGGAGGCGGTGCGCCGGCTCGAAAGCTACGGTTTTGGCGCCATCTATCTGGATCGTCGTGGGTTGCCGGATCGCGGAGAAAAATGGCTGGCCGCGGTGAAAGCGCTGGGCCGCGCGGCGGCGTTTCAAGATTCGTCGGGCAACTTGATTTGCCTTCCGCTCCAGCCCGCGGCCAAACCGGAACTGCCGCATTCGGATGATGACGCCATCGTCCGCATCCACAGCGGGCTGGCGATGGATGAGCCGTCGCAACAGGGCGTGCGTCACTGGATGTCCGGCAACGGCACGTTCTCGTTTTTCAGCGAGGATAAGCAGCCGCGCCTGTTCACGCTCACGACCACGGTCGCTTCTTTCACGCCGCGCAAGGTTTCGCTGGAGTACAACGACCGCGTGGTGTGGAGCGGTGAATTGCAGGCGGGCAGCGGCGCGCCGGTGAAAGTCGAAGTCGAAGGCAAACCCGGCTACAACAAGTTTCACGTCCGCACCGATGCGCCGCCGGAAAGCCCGCAGCCGGACGCGGTGCGGATTGCGTACGCGCTGATCAACCCGCGCGTGACGCGAAGCTCGCGCTGAACGACCTCAGTCCCGCCGCCGATAATCGCCGCGGCTGAAGTATTTTTCCAGCCAGAGGTAGAGGCAGATGAAGAGATAGCGGCTGCCCATTTCCTTGATCTTCAGCTTCGGCACGCCCGCGCGCCGGTTGCGCCACGAAATCGGCAGCACCGTCCACGAAAACCCGCGCACGATCGCTTTCAGTGGCAGCTCGACAGTGAGATTGAAATGCGGCGCGATCAACGGCCGGCAGCCGTCAATGACCTTCCTGCGGTAAGCCTTGAACGCGTTCGTCGTGTCATTGAGTTTGATGCCAAACATGATTCGGATGAACAGATTCGCCAGCCGGTTCACGGTCAGCTTGACCTTCGGATAATCAATCACCTTGCCGCCCTTGATGAAGCGGCTGCCAAAGACGCAGTCCCAACCTTGCTGGAGCAACTGCCAGTACTTCGCGGCATCCGCGGCGTCATCTGATTCGTCCGCCATCATGATCACGACGGCATCGCCACGAACGTTATCCAACCCGCAGATGATCGCGCGGCCGAAGCCGTGTTCGCCTTGGTTCTGCACCGGCGCGAGTTCCGGAAGCTCCGCCCTGAGGTTCTGCAGGACCTCCCACGTCTTGTCCTTGCTGCCGTCGTCCACCACGACGATTTCGTGCGGAATGTTTTGGGTGCGGAACACCGTGGTGATATGGCGCAGGGTGAACGGCAATGACTCCTCCTCGTCGCGCGCGGGAATGACGACCGAGAAAAGCTTCAGGTCGTTTTTGTTGGCGGAAGGCGGCGGTGAGATCATGCGGCGGTGTGCGTGAGCCAGTGGGGATTCTGCTCCGCGTGCCGGGCTATCTCTTCGAGGATGGCCGGAAGGGGTGTGGCCGGTTTCCAGCCGAAGCGTTTTTCGGCGAGCGTCGCATCCAGAACCACCCACGGCAGATCGAACGGGCGGTCAGCGGCTTCGCTTTGCACCGGGGTTTTGCCAAAGCGTTGCTCCGCCCAGTCGTGAAGCTGCCGGAGCGACAGGCTGTTCGTCCCGCCACCGGCGAAATTCGTGATCGCCGCGCCGGTTTTCGGCGACGATTCCATCTGCTGCAACAGCACGTCACCGAGGTCGTGCGGGTGCAGACAGTCGCGGACCTGATGACCGTGGCCGCCGAAGCCGATAAACTTGAGCGGGCGTTTGGCGGCAACCGAGTGAATCCAGAAGGAGAAAATCCCCTGATCCGCGCGGCCGAACTGGCCGGCGCCCGCCAGCACGCCGAGGCGGTTGATCCACACTGGAAACTTGAACGTCAGCCCGTATTCAAGCGCCAGCGCCTCGGAGCAGACCTTGCTCGCGCCATAGAGCGACACCGGCGGCGCGGTCGAAAAATCTTCCGCGATGCCGCGTTCACTCACACCAGGCGGCAAGGTCTGATTGGCCGCGAGACGAAAGGCGTTGTCGCGCGTTTCCATTCTGAGCGCGGCCAGCGGGGGAATCGAATAGACACGACTCGTGCTCAGCAGTGTGAAGCCCGCGCCGTGTCGCCGGCAGTACTCCAGCACGTTGATTGTCCCATCGAGATTGTGCTGCATGAGCTGGCGGCTGCTGGTGCCGCTGCCGCCAATACCCGCCAGTACGCTTGGGTTCGCCGCGGCGTCCAGTACCCAGTTCGCGGCGGGCAACGCGTCCACGTCATCGGCCACGCGCAAATCAGCGTGGAGAACTTTGATGCCCGCAGCCTGCAATCGCTGGCGATTCGTTTCGCTGCCGGCGCGGATGAAATTATCCACGCCAAAAATTTCCAGCCCCGGTTTAGTTTCGCGCAACCGCAATGCCAGTGTGCTGCCCGCAAATCCGCAGATGCCGGTGATGAGGAGTTTCATGCGTTGCTGGTTTGGATGAAATGCCGCAACACGGGATCCGGAAGCCCGCCCTCACCCTGGCCCTCTCCCCCGGGGAGAGGGAACAGCGATGGACCGCTGCCAACACCCCGAACATCAATTTGCATTTCGCCGCGCTCTGGTTCCTCGAAGCGATGGCCAGCCGGACCTCCTGAAGACTTCCCCACACGTGACACCTGAGTGAAATTCTTCCTCTCCCCTGGGGAGAGGGCCGGGGTGAGGGCGAGCGTCACACAGACTTCACCCGGGCTCGGAAGAACTGTCGGCATCTTCATCGCTTCACCCCACGCACGCCGCGTGGATTTCCTTCAGGATTTCCGGCAGGCCGTAACGGTATTTCCAGTTCGGGTAATGCGCCTGAAACCGCCGCACGTCGCTGATGTACCAAATGTGATCGCCGATGCGATTGTCCTCGACGTAACTCCAGTCCAGCCGGCGCCCGCTGAGTTGCTGGCAGATTTCGATGGCTTCGAGCATCGAACAGTTCGAGTGGCGGCTGCCGCCGAGGTTGTAAACCTCGCCACTGCGCGGCGCGCGGAAAAATTCCCAAAACGCGGCCACCAGGTCGTGGCTGTGGATGTTGTCGCGCACCTGCTTGCCCTTGTAGCCAAAAACACGATACGGCTTGCCCGTTACGGTGCATTTCATCAGGTAGGCGAGGAAGCCGTGCAACTCCGTGCCCGCGTGCGCCGGACCCGTCAGGCAACCGCCGCGGAAACACGCCGTCTTCATCCCGAAGTAACGGCCGTATTCCTGCACCAGCACGTCCGCCGCGACCTTGCTCGCGCCAAACAGCGAATGCTTCGTCTGATCAATGGACATCGTCTCGTCAATGCCGATGAAGAACGGGTGCTGCGCGTCAATCTCCCAGCGCTGCTCCCGTTCCACCAGCGGCAGCCGGTTCGGCGTATCGCCATAGACCTTGTTCGTGCTCGTGAAGATGAACACCGCCTCCGGGCAATGCTGCCGCGTGCATTCGAGCAGGTTTAACGTGCCGTTGGCATTCACGCCGAAGTCCGCAAACGGATCCCGCGCCGCCCAGTCATGCGATGGCTGCGCCGCCGTGTGGACGACGACTTTGATCTCCTGGCCGTAGCGCGCGAAGACTTCCTTCAGCGCGGCGGCGTTGCGAATGTCAATCGCGTGATGCGCGTAGCGCGGGAGCGCGGCTTCGAGCTTTTGGCGGGTGCCCGCCGTGGAAGCCGCTTCGCCGAAAAACCAGGCGCGCAGGTCATTGTCTATGCCGACGATGTCGAAACCCTGCTGATGAAACCATTTGGTGGTTTCCGAGCCGATGAGGCCGGCTGAGCCGGTGATGAGCGCGACGGACATAGTTGCGGCGCGCAGCGTATCGGTGCGCGCCCACGAACTCAAGCGCCGCAAGCAACCGCGCGCTGGTAAACAACTTGAGCTCTGATTGGCGAGAATTCGATGGTTGACAGCATTTGCTGGAAAGCGGATAACGCTCCTGAGAATAGGGAATCCTCTAACCACTGCCGAAGATGAAAGCGAATCGTCTTTCCTTAACCATCCTGACCGCCTGTCTCTTTGCGACCATTTTAACCTTTGCCGCGCCCGTGCCATTGCAGAACGCGACCGCCACCTTTTCGCAGACGTCGCCGGGAACCTTCGTCGTCGGCGCGGCGATCAACGGCACCAGCACGGACAGTCAGGGTTGGGCGATTGATCCTCAGACCGGGCCCCAAACCGCAGTGTTCGAGACGGCAATCTACACGGGACTAGCGGAGACGAACATTCTGACGGTCAAACTCATTCACGGCTTCTCGGCTTGGGGACAGCACATCATCGGTCGCTTTCGGCTTTCAGTGACCACCGATGATCGCTCCACTTTCGCCGATGGTTTGCCCGTGGGCGGAGATGTCACGGCCAACTGGGTTATTCTCGACCCAGTGACTTTTACGTCATCAGCCGGCGCCACGCTTACCAAACAGCCGGATCTATCCATCCTGGCCTCCGGAGTCTTGCCAGAAACGGACACTTACACGGTCACAGCAACGACTGCGCTCACAAACATCACCGGCATACGGTTGGAAGCCCTCACTGACCCAAGTTTGCCATTCAACCGCCCGGGCCGGCAGAGCGGGAATGGGAATTTTGTGCTCTCGGAATTCACGGTGGACATCGTGCCCGGCAACGACCCGCCCACCATTCAGAAACACCCGCAGAGCCAGTTGGGCTATTGGGGCGGCAGCGTGACCTTCGATGTGAAAGCCAAAGGGTCGCAGCCCCTGGCCTACCAGTGGCGGAGGAATGGGTCACCGCTTGGGGATGCCAGCGCATCCTCGCTGGTTTTGACCAATCTTCAACTTACCGATGCCGGCACCTTCACGGTGGTGATCACCAACGCCTATGGGAGCATTACCAGCAACCCGGCCATCCTAACGGTGAATCCGGCGGGCGTCTCGTTTGCGGTTTACCCCGGAGTCACCATCACCGGGTTCGTCGGATTGACCTACGGCATCCAGGCCACCACCAATCTGAGCGACACCAACTCCTGGTTTGGCGTCGCCAATGTCACGCTCGACGCGCCCACGCGGCTCTGGTTCGACACCCAGCCCGCCACGCTGGCGCGCCGCTTCTATCGTGTCGTGCCCGGGCCGATTTCCGTTCCGTAGTCCGCCATTCCGTCCACGCCGCGTTCTTAAGGCTTTGCGCCGGTCGCCGGCAATCATAGCCTACGCGCGACCATGCGAGCTTGCGAGATTTGCGGTAACGAGACCGGCAACCGAACCCACGTCGCGCGCGAAATGATGTTCGGGCGGCGCGATCCGTTCACCTACCTGGAATGCGGGGCTTGCGGTTGCCTGCAACTGCTCGATCCCCCAGCCAATCTGGCCGAATACTACCCGTCCGATTATTACTCCTTTCAACAGCATGGGTGGCTGATGACGCAGGTGCGGCGACGGTGGGCGGCGTACGCCTGCGGCAAAACTTCCCCGTTGGGCTGGTTTGTCACGGAACTATTCTGCCCGAACAACGCCATCGCCGCCGTGCATCGGTTGAAGCTGCCGAAATCGAGCCGCATCCTTGAACTCGGGTCCGGCTCGGGCAGGCTATTGCAGGACCTCGCCTACTTCGGCTACGAGCGTGTGCAAGGCGCGGACCCGTTCCTCGCGCGCGATCTCACCTACCCGAGTGGCGTGCGGATCGAAAAAAAATCCTACGACCAGATCACCGGGGAGTTCGACCTGGTGATGTTGCATCATGCGTTCGAGCACATGAACCGGCCCCGGGAAACGCTCAAGGGTCTGGCGAATCGGCTGGCGGCCGACGGCACCCTCCTGCTACGCATCCCAGTCGCCTCGTCGCACGGCTGGCGGCATTACGGGGTCAGCTGGGTTCACCTCGACGCGCCGCGCCATTTGTTCCTCCACACTTTCAAGAGCCTGGAAATTCTCGCCGTGGACGCCGGCCTCAAGGTCACGGACGCCATCCACGAAGCGGAGGAAATCAGTGTCACCGGCAGCGAAGCCTACGTGCGGGACATCCCCATGCATGACCTGCGCTATCCGCTGACGTCCACGCGCCAACGCCTGCTGGGTTGGTTTCAGCGAAAGCACGACAAGGCGCAAGCGGCCGAGATGAACCGACGCGGCGAGGCGGACATGATTTGTTTCTATCTGAGGCGGGCAAGGGTTTGATTGGCCGCCGGGGAGAGAATTCCCCGATCCGAAGTGAGCGCTTTGTGCCCCTGGACAGGAGCTGCGGAGCGCCGAGCCCCGACTTGGCTCGCTACGAAAGCCGATGCAGAAACTAACCGAGGCGGTGCTCGGCGCTCCGGTTCAGTTTGTAGCGCGGGTGGCCTCGCCGGCGGGTTCGGGCGGCGTCCCGCCGCCAGTTTCCGACCACACACCGAGACGGTGCTCGCACTCGCAATGGGGAGGACCGCCCGCCACGGTTTCAGGAATCGTCGCCCGCATTTAGCCTTTGGCTCTCGGGCATCTCCGCCTAAGCTGCCGCCCGCAAAGTTGAAACTATGAAATCCGACCAATCGTCCAAGCCACCGCTGCTGGCGTTCGGGCTCTGTACGC
>WBZT01001060.1_pt1 | contig 20936 bp, 18 predicted proteins | sample 5204241 | NCBI WGS metagenome assembly WBZT01 (sample SAMN12344358, study PRJNA552823) | activated sludge metagenome | biome: Activated sludge suspended growth; feature: Nitrification reactor; material: Wastewater; isolation source: activated sludge from nitrification reactor of wastewater...
ATGAAGACCAAATAGGCGAGCGGAAATGCCAGCGCTTTCAGATAGGCATATCCGCACAGAAGCAGCACAAGCCCTGCGAGAACCAGAATCAGGGCCAGGCTCCCGGTCGTCAGGATACCGGCGATTTCGCTCGCCAAGAGCAACACTGTCGCGACCACCAGCCAGAGCAATCCCGGCACGAATGCCGGTTCAACAGGGATCTGTCTCAGCGCGGGCCATCGAAGCCAGGCAAGATAAAGACTGACCAGGGGTACCAGGAACCCATGTGAAAATCCGTATCGGTTCCACCACAAGTTCCAGAGGTCGCCTAAGATGGGAGCGCAGAGCAGGACGAGGAGAACGCCGAGCCCAATGGTTCGCAACAGGAATGGATCATCGCCGAACCATCTCGCCTTCGCGCGCGCGAAAGGACGCAATGACTGCGAGGCGCTCACGGACTCAGGCGTATTGACGAGCGAGTTTTCCATGACACGGGCTCTCTATCCTCGGTACCGGACGACTCAGATTCTAGTCTTCGACCTTATTCGCCGCCACCATCTGCGCCGCCCGGTCCGATTCCGGGAAATGGCCGGGAAGCTGCAGGGCCTTCTTCAACTCGGACAGCGCCTCTTCCTGCTTGCCGATCTTGGCAAGAGCCACCGCGTGGTGGTAACGAACCACCGGGTGTTGAGGAAGAGCCGCCGAGGCTTCTGCGATGAACGGATAGGCCTTCTCGAACCGGCCTTGCTTGTAATAGATCCATCCGAGCGTATCTTTGATCGCCGGGTTGGAAGGAGCCACGGCGAGAGCATCTCTCGCAAACCCGAGGGCGTCGTCCCAATCACGTTGTTCGCTGAGAAGAGCGGCAAGATTGTTGGCAGCCACCGCGTTCTGAGGGTTCAGCTGGAAGGCCCGCCTGTACTGCGTGCTCGCTTCATCGACACGCCCCTGCGAAGCCAACACCAGACCCAACGCCGTGTGGACCTCTGAATTGGTTTCTTCCTTCTTGAGGGCAGCCTGAAACGCCGACTCAGCCGCAGGCAGCTTACGCTCCAAGAGATACAATTGGCCCAGCTCGTAGTGGAGCAGCGCAACATCCGGCGCGAGTTCGAGCGCCGTCTTGAAGGCCTTCTCCGCCTGGTCCGTCTTGCGCTGAGAGACGTACAGCCGCCCCGCGAGTCTCCAGAGGTTCGGATCACGCGAGGCTTTTGAGAGGTACTCCGTAAGAACCGCATCTGCTCGTGGCTCCTGCTTCGACTCCACAAGTGCCACGAGGTAGTCCTGCAGAATGACCAGATCATTTGGCGCGTGCGAAAGGGCTTGGGAGAAGAGCTGCGCGGCCTCGGCCGACTGCCCCTGCACTTTGCGGAGAGTGGCCATCTTCACATAGCCAATCGGTTGACCGGGAAACTGCCTGACGATCGCGCCATACACCTCTTGGGCCTTGGCCCAGTTTTTCCCCAAGACGAACGCATCGCCATATAACACGGCAGCTTCCAGGTTGGCGGGGTTCAATCGCAACGCCTGCCACGCTTCTTTTTCCGCCTCAGCCTGCTTCTGTTGCGCAAGATACAGTTTCGCGAGAGTGAGGTGTGCGGCCTCGTTATCAGGCTGAAGCCGGATTGCCTCACGAAGTGCTTCTTGTGCTGAATCCACACGGCCCTGTGCCAAACGGGCCAACCCCAAATAGAGATGAGGGCCGGAAAGGGTCGCATTCCGACCAATGGACTCTTCGAACAGGCCGACTGCTTGGGGCACATCATTCTCCGCAAGAGCGATGCGCCCCTTGAGATAGATGCCCACCGGGTCATGTTCGTCGGCCTGGAGAATGGCGTTCACGAGGGTTTTCGTCTCTGCCACCTGACCAGCGGCGAGCTTCAACTCAGCGAGGGCCTTGCGCGCCTTGTGGGAGTTCATGTCGGCAGTGAGACCGGCCAATTCGTGCTCGGCATCATCCCGTCGGCCGAGCGCGACATACCGATCCGCGAGTACGAGCCGGACATGCTCCTGATCCGGACTCAGCTCGACCGCCTTTTGAAACTCCTTTCGCCCTTCCTCAGGAGTTCCTGTCGCAAAGAGGAAATGCCCCCGTGCAACGCGCACATCCGCAGAACTAGGAGCCACCTTAAGCGCTCGCTCGTACCACTCGGCAGCCTGCCTTAGCTCCTGCTGCGCAAAGTAGATGTTCGCGAGGGCGAGAAGTGGCCGCACCATGGTCGGGTCGAGCTCGGCTGCTTGTTTCAGCAGCCCGATCGCATCCGAGACCCGATCTGCCCCCAGGGCGAGACCAGCACGGAGGAGATAGCCGGCGGGGTGTTGAGGACGCGCAACGAGTAAGCTCTCGGCGAGCTTCGCGGCTTCGTCGGTTTTGCCTGCGGCCAGATAGAAATCGCCGAGGGACCATTGGGCATCGAAATCAGTCGGGTCAAGTTGCACGACCCGACTGAGGGAGGTGAAGATCGTGGAAGGATCGCCCAGCTGAGAAGCCGCCTTCGCGAGCTTCCAGTGGATGGCGGGATTATCCGGAGTCGCGCGCGCGGCGTTCTTATATTCGATCACCGCCTCGCGGAACTTCTCCTGCTGGACGTACCCGTCACCGCGGCTTTCGTGTTTGGCGGCTCGCTCTGACGGAGCCTCGGAGCACGAGACCAGGAAGGCACAAACGCCAATGACATACACACGCAACAGCCATCTAGCCATGGGGATTGATTCAGGCCCTTCCCCCTCAGTTGCACTGAAACAGCGTGACAGTTACAGAGCAGCTCGCTGAACAGAACAAGCTCTTATCTGCTTCCGCCGCCACCCTACCAGCCCGACGAATCCGGAAGCGAACAACAACAGCGTACCTGGCTCAGGGGCGGCGTCAATAAGCTGTTCCTTGACCGTTGCTGCAACCACAAAAGGCGTCGCAGTCAGCGCGAATCTAGTTCCAACCGGCTCATCCGTGATTTGTGACAAGTTGAGAGCGAAGACATCGTTCCTTTGTACCGTTCTTCCCGTAATCTGGGGATCATTGTAGGCGACTACACCAAATGATTTTCCAAATGGGCTATTAAGAATGAATGTATCGACACCAAGAACTTTGGAAACAAGGGTGCCTGATGCATCCTGTAATTTAGGCGAAAAAATGCCTGGGTTTATGAAGGAAAATGAGCCCGGAGATATTCCAGCAAGGCCAATGGTACGCTGAACATTAGCTTGGCCTAGAGTCGTGACTTCTTGGGTAACATTTTTATCTGCAACCGAGATTGATTTGACCAAGAGAGCATCTGCAACAAATGGATCACCTACTCGGCCAGAATTCAGAGTGGTTACGAAACGATCAGCGGCCGCGAGGCCTATTGAAGCACCAATGCCTGCTCCCACAGCGGTTCCTAAGCCTGGAACAAAGGAGCCGGCAATACCTCCTAAAATCCCACCATTCACAGCGGTGATCGCAAGAAACCCCGCCTTGGCACCTGCCAGACCTATCCGAGAGCCAGCAGCGAGTTCCGCTGTAAAATCTGCAGTAACTAATCCACCAGTATTAGTTTTTGGAAGAATGAAGTTGCCATCGTTAATATTTGCGATGAAGCTGTCACGAAGTTGGTCCAACGTAAACCCCGTGGCATAAGCAGACTGGCACGTCCAAACCACTGCACAGAATGTCACTGCGATCACTCGGAAGACCTGAGATCTTTTCATAGTCCCTCCTTGTGAATCAAAATCAAGCTCTGGAATTCATAATCGTCTGCACTTCTCTCCTCTAAGACGGTCGCTGTATCAGCATATATCACCCTCGATACCCACCGTCTAAGACCGCACTTTACATCGATTCGAAAACCTCTTGAACTGGGAGGTCTACGTGCTGTGGTATCGATACTTATTTGAATGTGTACGATTCTTCCTCACCACTTATTCATTCTCTTCTCTGATGGAGATTCACTTGGTCTATAATTCGTAGCCCCTGGAACTCGACGGTCGTGACCACGACGCCCACCAAGATGGCCACATCTTTGGTCCCTCGCCCTGCCGCAATCAGTTGCGCACTCCTCGTTGGAGGATCATCTGAACGATCTTTCCGTATCGACGGGCACCTGCAGTAGGACTCAGGCCATAAAAGGGCAAGGTGCGTTGACGATCAAGAGGCAATCACCGCCCTGCGCTGCTTCCGCCGCCATGCTGCCATCCCGACAAAGCCGGAACCGACCAGCAACAGCGTGGCGGGCTCGGGAGCAGAGGCCGCAGGTGTCGAGACGACAGCCAGCTGCAATGTGCCGAGCCCGTCCACAAATCGCACCGACCAGTCTAACCCTGATGCCAGCGTCGGCAACGATAGACTTCGTAGGCCTCCGCTGATAGTGCAGCCGGTGCAGGTCAGCACGCCAAAAGTGTTCCCCAAAGACGGCGAGAACCCGTTCAGCAGCCCCACCTTGAGACTGCCGCCCAACGTGACTGCAGCTCCTGTCCCTTGCACCGCGAGCAGACCGTAGGTCACGCCCTGACTCAAGCCTGCCAGGTTGACACCAAATGTCCCGCCAAACCCTTGGGCGTATTGCCCTTTAATGGTGAGCGTCCCCAACCCATTGTTGCCGGGCAGAAGGAGTCCCCCGCTGTTTTGGACCGTTCCCTGAATCGTCCCGGTCCCGCTCAAGGTACCTGCCTGAAGAGAGATATTGTGAGCAAACGTCCCATTGACGATCGTCTGAGCCGCCGCGGCAGTTTGCACATAACTTCCGCTGCCCGTTACCTGGCCCAGAGTTCCGACTTCAAATCTTCCTCCATTGACCATGCTCCCTTGGTTGGTGAGCGTCGCCGCACCATTCACTGCAACCTGAAACGTGCCGTTGTTCACCACGCTGCCGTGATTGGTGAAAGTCCCTGCATTGATCACCGTGTTTCCTGCATTGGTAAAGGTGCCACTGTTGACGGTCGTGGGGGTCGCACCGACCCCTGCGCCGGAGCGCGTCTGACCATAGGTGCCCGTTGCCCCGACGGTGATCGCCCCCTCGTTGGTCACGCGACCACCAAAGCTGGAGAACGAGCCATGGATCTGGGTCGTGCCTCCGCTCTGTTGAACATAATGACCCCCCACTACTGAGGGTTGTGAGCCAGGTTCTAGCCTCGGTAAGTTGGTGAACGACGTCCCCTCGCCGATACGCACCTGGCCCGCGTTGATGAAGGTCCCGGAGTTGCTGGTGGTGCCCCCATATTGGAAATATTCACCTCTTGTCCCGACCGTGATCACGCCCGAGTTGCTCACCTGGCCACTGGTTACCTGGAATCTGCCGTCGACCTGGGTCGTCGCGCTCGGCTGGTTGGAATACAGGCCCTCCGCAAAATCGTGGCTCACCCCGTTGGTGAAGATCGTCCCTTCGGCCACCCGAATCGTACCCTCGTTGAAAACCACCCCCGTGTTCGTGGCCGCGACCGGAAGTGGTCCGGTGGTTCCAGGAAATGCCTCCAGAACAAACGTCGCATTATTATTGACCTGGACGGTCCCTCGATTGTCCAGTCCCAGAGAAAACCGCTCGGTGGCACCGGAAGGAATGGAGATGGTATTCCCCACTTGATTAGAATCCAGCTGGATGAGCGAGGGACTGACCGAAACGCCGAGCTCAATCCGCGCTCCTCCGCCATATCCCAGCTGGAGAATGGCTCCGATTCCGATTTGATAGAGGGAGCTTATGGTGTTTTTCCCGCTGCCTGGATCTATGAATGCTACTGTTGCGCCTTCACTTCGCTGGACGACCTTATCCTGATTCACATCGGTCCAGCTCAACCCTGTCAGGGTTATATAATGACCCCCGGTACGCATTCCTTGGTCGTTATAGAAACCGATCAATGAATTTGATGCTTTGACGTTTGCCAGTTCGGTGGCGAGAACTGAGACGGTGGGAAAGCCAGCCGTATAGACTGATCTGCCGGGGGCTTGCGATTCGACCCAGGCAGCTCCTCCCGTGATAAATTTATCGGAGAAGGTGCCAGACGGGAACGTGGTGTTCATATACTGAGGACTGCTTAACGTCGCCGCCGTGGCAACCATCTCAGAATAGTCTCTCCTGCCATTGCTGTTCGTATCAGGAATAAGAGAGCGGTCGTAGACAGTTGGATATTGATTTTCGAGAAACACGAAGGAGTTGACAGCAGCCGTGGGACCGCAGGCAACGGCGCCGCAGTTGGGCACATCAAATTGCACGACATTCCCAAAGCTCTCTGATGGGAGTTGAATCGTCACAGCGTGTACAGGACTTATGACAGCCAATGCGATGACAATCGCGGAGAGTCCGAACCGTATTGCCGATGTCACGAATCGGCAACTCCAGGGGCCTCCGGCGAAAGGAACCCCTTGTGCTGCAAGCCGGATTACATGGATCAAGCACGTTCGCGACATGACATGTTTCTCCTTCAACTCCACGCCTTGCAGAGCCCTAGTCCCGATGCTCAGGTACTCCCGGCGTTTGTGGCGCGAACTCCTGCGAGCGCCGTAGATCCAAGCGCGCCTCCTGAATCAGCTGCGGCACTTCTCGTCGTCGGGCACCTGCAGGACTCAAGACTGAGAGGTACGTGCCGGATGGCAGATTGATAAATCGTGATCCTTCGAGGATAGAGACGGATCCATAGTTATTAAAATGATCTGAGTTGCTGATAGTCCCGGAATTGATCACGGCGCCGCCCAGTATGCCCGTAAATGGAATGATGGTCCCATTGTTGAACTGGCTGGAATTCTGAAATGACGCTAAAGGTTCAACGGCGATCGTGCCCACATTGCTGAATGGAACTAAATTTTCGCCCGGTGTGGAAGGAGTGATCGTGATCGTATTGTTCTGTGGATTGGGATTGGGCTCGATTTGAACGGCGATAGCGGGTCCTGAAAAGACCACCAGCAGGGCCAGCATGCGAGATAACACCACACGCAGATAAGCTCTTGGCCCGTTCACTCTATCCCCTCCTTACCAAACCAGGTAACCGGATGAGGAAAGCACGCGTTCCAAGACAGCCGATCAAGGATCGTGCCCCTGACGCAGGGCCAACTTACAGCAAGCCTGGCCGGGCGTAAGTCGCCATTTACTTTACGTAGTAGCAATTTCATTGCCGAAAACCACCGTCAAAACCTGACAGTGCCCTTGGCCTTTGTCGATGCGGATTTAGGGAAAAGCAGGCTCATGGAAGGAGGGAGGACGATGTTTCGGCTGTGGCAAGATTCTTCAGCAGGAGATGCATGTATTGGGGCAATTCGGGGCATGCTGTACGCATTCAAACGGAGTCAGGCAATTCACATATTCACGAAAATTGACGGGCTCACGAGACAAGAGCCTAATAACGCACAACCAGTCAGTCAGCCCAGGCAGAATGCCCTCTCTGATTGTCTCGCCATTTTCCGCTGAAACCCTCGCCGGATCCTCCGCCGAGCCCTCGCAGGTCAAGACTATTTCGGCAGAATCGTAGAACAGGGGGCATCCACGTTCAGCCTCCCCGTGAAGCCGACCGGCGTTGGGATTCTTCCAAGGCGGCCGTGATCTCTGCTTTCTTGCGCAGGCGCCCGGCTGCGGCAACCGTTCGCTCCAACGCTTCCGATGATCGTGCCTTCTTCGAAGTTCCGGCTGCCCGCTGCGATTCCTCCATGGCTTCGGCAACATTCTGCTTCTTACGCCGGAGCTTTGCGGCCTCGACGGTTCGAACCAACGCGGCAGAAATCCGTGACGGGCTCTCGCTTGCTCCCTTTCGCTGTGAGTTCTCCATGGCGGCGATAATTGTCTGCTTCTTTTTCTCGCGTTTTAACGCCAGGGCCTTACGGGCCAGTGGACTGGCAGACGGTTCCTTTTTCTGGTTCTTCCGGACCTTCGACAGGGTTCTCTTTGCTTTCATAACGCCTCCCTCCCAATGGCAATTCAGCTTCGCGCCTTCTATTCGCCTAACAGGATGCGGAAAAAGTCCTCCAGCGGCGTTCTCGCATCGCTCAGAGGCTCACCGTACGGCACGAGTACGATTCGCCTCTTCGTTCGCTGCGGCCTTGCTGGACGGCCTTTTTGCGCATCCTGCGGGCGATTCTGACGCGAGACAGCCCGTGTGCGAAATGCGACGTGTGACGCAATCGTCGAGTTTTTCCGCAGCCTGCTAAACTCCTCGGCATGTTATCGACAATGCGCCTTCATGTCCTCTCCGCAACCCAGGCCGCCGCCCCCCCCGGCGACCGGGCTCAGTTTTGAAAAGTTCAGAACAAGCAGTCCCACAGAATCGGCACAATTGTCATCATGGTGGATCATTGTACCAAAGCATCCCGCTGGCGGCGCTCAATCAAATTCCGAGCTTGGGCAAGCCGCGCGCACAACCGCCAGCTGACGGCGGCGATAGAGCCATACCTTCGTGAGAAGCGACTCTCGACGATCACCCGACACCTATTCGACTAACACATTCCTCATGAAACTAGGGGACATCCCAGTGTCTCTGAATATGTTCCCCCTTTACAAAAAGGTGAGCGTTGCGTCCTGTCCGATACGCCATAATTATTTCGTTACATATTTTGAGAGGACGGTATGGATCCGGCACATCCCCTCGAATCGGCTATCCATCGAGAACTCGCTCGTGTCGGCATCTGCACCCTCGCCGAACTCGGTGAGTTGTTGCCAGGTTACCCGCAGACCGACATCATGGCTGCTGTGGCCCGACTCACCCAAGAAGGCGCTCTCGCCCACCGCCATGCGGGCTCGCTACATCCTCTTCTCTGGCTCCCGCCATGCCGTCCCAGCCGGCGCTCCGCTCCCGAAGCCATGACCTCCGCGGCATAACACGTCGCCTACAGCACCATCAGGTGATGAGTTGGCCGGCGTCCCGGCCTGGCCTACCGAACAAATCAGGGAGTACGATACGCCCGTCCTTGCCCGCAGAGAGAATGAGAGACGAAGGAGATTCCACCGCATTGTGTTATCGGGGGCATCTCGGCATACTGAGCTGACACTCAGGAGGGCACCGCACCATGCACCGCCGACTTCTCCTTTCTGGAATCGTGCTGATCGCTTTCATGCACTCAGCTGAACACGTGAGCCGGGCCGAGCCCGGAGAGAAACTTCCGGCCTTGAAGGGGAATGCCACGCAGGGCCAGACACTCTTCAACGGCAAGGGCATCTGTCACTACTGCCACGGCGTGGATGGAGTGCTCGACAAGAAGCCTTCGCTCAAGCCTGATACTGCGGCCGCCATCGCAACGCTGTCCGCTGGGGCTCCCGATCTTCGCAATCGCGCCGGGCTGACCCTGAAAGACAACAAAGCACGCTTCCGGGCCATTCGTGAAGGACATCCGGGAAGCGGCATGTTGCCGGACACCTCGTTGAGCGACCAGGACATCACCGACCTGCTGGCCTATCTCGCCAGCCTCCGGCAGAGCCAGACCACTCCCGGCAAGAGCCCCTACTAAGCGACCCGTCCTCTCCCGCACTGCGCTGTCAGCACCCCGCCGATTGCTTTTACCCGGACTCCTGCGGGCGTGGGTCTCACACGCCTTGCAACGGCATTCATGAACAATTTTGGTTACCTCCGCCATCTCTCGGGAAGGATGCGCGCATTCATCCGATGGTCACTGAGCCGACGCCGTCGCGAAATGCGATGGACGTGCCCAGCGCGGCGCACTTGGCCTGCATGGTTTTCTGGAGAAAGAGGGCGTCCTGATTCCGGGCAAGCCTCACGCGGCAATGCTCAATGCGAACGGGATGGAGCCGAATGTGCGCGACACGGCCCGGCTCCACGTCAAGGACGAACAGGAACGACAGATCGTTGCGTTCATTCTCATCCACCATATAGTCGTCGATGAAATCGCCGCTCGAATACAGAATCGCCTTCCCACGGTAGAGTTCGATCCCTTGAGGAGTGTGATTGGAATGCCCCCAATAGAAATCGGCCCCCAGATCAAGCAGCTCACGAGCCAGCGCCCGCATCTCAACCGACGGCGCACCCCAGTTGGGTCCGACGTGGGCGCTGACCAGGACGAGACCGGCTTGACGCCGGGCTCGTTTGATCGCCTCCGCCACACGCGCTCGATAGGGCTCCTTGAGCCCCCTACGGGCATACGTCACATAGACGACTCCCGGTTTGACATCGGCGGCTTCCCAGTCCGGCTCATTGTCGGTCAACGCCAGCACTGCAACCACGTCCCGTGCGACTGGAAGAAACGCCGGCTCCATCGCTGCCGCCAGGTTCCGGCCGGCCCCCGCATGCGTGACGCCGGCCTGATCGAGCAGTCCAAGGCAATCGAGCAAGGCCTCCGCCCCGTAATCCAGGACATGGTTGTTGGCCAACGTCACCGCATCGATGCTTGCCGACTTGAGACAGTCGATCGCTCTCGGGTGTGCACGGAAATGGAACGCTTTCGATTGCGGATGCCATTCTCGCCCGCGTGCGCTGATGACGCATTCCAGGTTGATGACACGCAGGTCCGCCGCAAGCAGGATCGGCAACACATCGCCCCACAGAGCCTCAGGCCGGAGGGACTGGTTCCGGATCACCTCTTGATCCACCATTCGTCCCAGCATCACATCGCCCGTCAATGCAATCTGCATCGGTCTCACCGTTGAGTCCTCAGGCCGATCGCCCCGCCAGCGCAGCCTGAATCCGTTGTGTCACATCCTCCGGATCAAACACGCCGCGAAACTGGATCACCACGTCGTCCTGCCGGGATTGAATGACCACGGTCCCGATCCCCATCAGATCAGCCAGCGGCCCCTGCTTGATGGAGATCTCGCGGACCTCCCGGTACGCGATCGATTGAATGTCGCGTCCCGTCCAGCCGTTCCGCAGCACGACTCGTCGGCTTGTCACGACATACCGCCCCCACCGGCGCAATGCAGCGGCGGTTCCCAGCAACGTGACCGCACCGACCAGCCACCCGCTCCATCCTGACAGGGAAGACCTCACAAGGAGTGTAACCCGCAGCATCATGATCCCCACGATCAGATAGAGCCAGATGAATTGACTCCAGGCCGCACTGCCTTCCCAGAGGACCGGCTCTTTCCCTCCTGTGGCATTCTCATCCATGGCAGCGACCTGGGACTTTTCTCTACAGCCCGACTATCCGGGTCTGTCGCGGAGTTCCCCACACCTCCACCGGATCACAGAAACGGGACCAGTGGGCCTTGAGCGTTTATGGGCAGAGACCGCCTGCAATGCTCCTCACTTGCGCTGGCCTCGCTCTTGCTTTTCTCCGCCTATGAGTCGCCTTGCACTGTGCTGCAAGTTTCGGACAATCGATTGTTGCCTCAGTGCCTCTCCGCTCGCTGACCACCAAACTCAGTCAAAGGAACGTCATGGATCAGCAACACCCATCGCCTTCTCGCTGGGCTATCGTCCTCGCGGGGGGCGAAGGCACCAGGATGCAGCCACTCGTTCATCGCTGGCTCGGATTCAACCGGCCCAAACAGTATTGCGCCTTCGTCGGCTCCCGCTCCATGTTTCAACATACCGTGGACCGCGCGGCCTTGGTGACAGCCCCGGAACGCATCGTCGCCGTGGTGGGGCGTGATCATCGCGACGAAATCCGGACACAGCTACAGGGACGAACCATCGGACAGGTCATCTACCAGCCACGCAACTGCGAAACGGCGGCGGGACTCTTTCTCCCCTTGACCTACATTCATGCCCGGGCCCCCGGCGCAACGGTCGTCGTCTTTCCCTCCGACCACTTCATCCATCCGGAAGACCGTTTTCTGGCGGCCGTAGGCCGCATTGCCGGCCTGGCGGAGACCATGCCCGATCGACTGGTGCTGCTGGGGGTACGACCGGATCGACTCGAAATGGAATACGGATGGATCCTGCCCGGCGCAGCGCTTTCCTCGCCGGAGGATGCGCCGGTATGCGAGGTCCATTCATTTATGGAAAAGCCCAACCGGATCCAGGCCGCCCAGGCGTTTCGCCACGGCGCACTGTGGAACACCTTTGTGTTTGCTGCGCAAGCCGAACTGTTGTGGCAGGTGGGGACGCGTTGCTTCCCCGACGTGATGCGCCGCTTTGAACGGCTCAGAAGCGTGATCGGCCGGTCGCAGGAGGCAGCGGTGCTTGACGCCATTTACAAGGACATGCCCGCGTACAATGTGTCGACTACCCTGCTCCAGCAGACCGCCGAGTCCGCGGTCGTCGTTGAGCTGCAGGATGTGCTCTGGAGTGATTGGGGTCAACCAGCCAGGGTAGCGGAGACTCTCCATCGAATCGGTCGTCGGCCCGCCTTTCCGATGGAATGCCTCGACCCTCCTTGTTCCACGAGGCCTCAGACAGGCGCCGACCCCGCGCCGGTCGTACAGCCATGAGAAACCACCGGCGCGATCCTATCGCGCAAACCGTCCCATTAGGGATGCTTCGGCCAGTACGTGCCCCTGCATCGCATCGACGACCTGAGCTTTGGTGGCCCGCGATTTGAGCGCCAACTCACAATCCAACGCATACAACTTGAAGTAATACCGGTGCGGCTTCCCCGGCGGTGGACATGGCCCGCCATAACCGACTTCCCGGCTGTCGTTCAGGCCCTGCTGCGCCCCGTTCGGCAAGGTCTCCTGGGACGGAATCCCTTCGGCCAGGCCACAGAGATCCAACGGGATGTTGAAAAACACCCAATGCACCCATGTGCGACCCGGCGCATCGGGATCGTCGGCAATGAGTGCAAAACTCCGCGTGCCGGCCGGGGGATGGTTCCAGCGCAACGGGGGCGACAGGTCCTCGCCTTCACACGTGTGTTTCTTCGGAATGAGTTCCCCCTCCTTGAACGCGCTACAGTCGAGTTCGAACGGCATCACAGACTCCTTCGTGTTTCTTTGGGATTATGACGTTGCCGCACCCGCTTGGGGCTATAACCAGATTCGCTCGGCGGTTGATGCCTGCTCTCCCCACAAGGCGCTCAGGGGCAGATCGAGAAGGGAATGCGCGCCGGGGCTCAACCCCGGTAACGCCCGGGCGGCAGCCAGCATCATGTGCGCCGTGAGAATAGCTTCGTCGAAGCGGGCTTCAAAGAGAAACCGCTGATGCCCCGCGCGCCCCGGCGCACTCCGCCGCTCAAGCGCGACCCCGCGCCCTTCCTGTTCGAGCGCGGCCACACTGTCGACCGGAAATACCAGCGTCTCTTCTCCGAGGAAGAGCGGATCGGCGCGAATCTCAGCGGCCACGCGATCCACATCGACCCCCTTCTCCAACTCGACATAGACATATCGTTGCCGCATCCCGTTGGCCGCACTCTGTTCCGTGCACAGCGCGTCCTTAACCCCGGCCACCCTGCGGGCCATCGCCGTATGATGAAGGCTCGCGGCCACACGATGCCTCATCTCGCTCTCGCCCTCCGGAGCGAGGAGCCCGAACAGGGAGCGCATGAGGGACAACGCGCCCGGATCCCATCCGGCACCCACAATGGCCGGAACATCGAAACGAGTGGCGAACCGGTCGATCGCTTCCCGATGTGCTTGAAACGCCTCCCCGTGCAAGAGCGCGCATTCGATGATCGGGAGACCGTGCTGGAGACAGTCGTGGGCTGCTGCACGGACCTGCTCGATCGGCACGCACAACAGGGCTGCATCCATCTGGTGCACCTGCGCCGTGTGCGACACGACCGGAATCTTGCTGAACCCCTCCGGCAACGGCTGAGCGAGACTGTCGAGGCGTCGAACGATGGCCGCCAAGGCCACATCCTTGCTCGCGAGCAGCAATTCTGCGCAAGCCCGTCCTACTTTTCCGAATCCCACCACCCCGATGCGGATGGTGTTCTTTTCACTCCGACCCTTCGGGATTACCACAGTCCAAAACTCACATCCTTGAAGGGAATCGTTTCCCATTGTTCGCTTTCCAGGCCCAGAATTTCGATGTCGAGGTTTGACGGAACGACTCGCATCCCTTTGGGCCGGACCCAGCCATCCGACTTCAACGACTTCACGTACAGATGAGGTCTGGCTTGGGCATAATCCCGTTGATGGAAGAGCTCGAGTAGCCGCATTGCATCCGGCATGGTCAACGTCATACTGCCCTCCTCACAAGTTTCAATCACCCGTACCATGCCTTGGGTGAGCAATCGCGATGCCTGCTGAGTCTCGCCTGTCCGGCGATCGGATCGACGGGCCGTTTGTTCAGCAAACATGCCGCTATTGAGCCTCCGCACGAGTAGCGCCGCCGATGCAGGGTACCCCGGCATCCCTGCTATCGAGTTCATGCCTGTGCCCTTTCGCGGCACCTGCCCAGAAAGGCTTGTAGCGGATTTCCTCACATGGTCCCATCAGGACCGGGAGCGATCATTGCATCTGTGTAGTGAGGCACTCACGGTGATGAACTCGCCATTGCAAGAGAAGGGAACCGTTCGGGTGAGACGTATGGGGCAATCGGTCGTATGGGTGCTACTGCTCGCGGGATTCTTGCTGTCTGCCGGGTGTATCGGACCCCTGCAACAGTGGGGCGAAGAAACGACATTCCGACCCAGGGCCACCTCCTTTGACCCGGCCACGCTGAAGCTCGAGCAGGTTGCCGTCCTGAACGCGGTGGTGGGATTCGGATTGGAAGGGTTTGCCCATCAGGTCTCCCGCTCATTGTCGAGTGCCTTGGATCAGCGGCCGGCTCTGATCACGGCTCTGCCTGTCCACGAAGCGTTGAACCGCATCAACCGGGGAGAGTTGGGGGAAGCGTATGCCGCTCTGGTGGCCGACTATGTCAGAACCGGCATCCTGAATCGGGCGGGGCTCCAGAAAATCGGACAAGCCCTTCGCACCAACTACGTCTTTCAGCCCAGCCTCGCCTCGTTCAGCCAATCCATGTCCGGCCGCTTTTCCTTCTTCGGTCTGCGAGTCCTGCAAACCCGCGTCACCATGCTCCGCATGAGCCTGCAACTGTGGGACACCCGAACAGGCGAGATCGTCTGGGAATCTTCCGGTGAGGCTACTCTCGCCGGGGAGGACGTCCGCGAGTTCCGTATTCCATTCGATGAGATCGCCCGCCGCTTATGGGCCCACATGCTCGACGACCTGTTCAAGGATGTACCGGCCGAATAACAATCTCGGGACTGCTGCGCACTCACCGCTTGCTCTGGCTTCGCATACGACTGCCTCAATCCCGCCGACATCAGCTGTCGCCATTCGCACCAGCCCTCCGATCCACCTGAGGAGTCTTCCCCCACACAGGCCACTGCCTCGGTGCATCTCGCTCTGACTAACCGCTTGTTGTTACACCCGGTCACGGGAAGAGTCTCGCCGGGGTATGCGACTTGCTCCACTCGCCACAGAGGTGGACGCGTAGCCAGGGATCACATTCAATATTGCAGGTGACTCTTCCATGTCGTATGTCGGCATCAACATCGGCGCCCTCACAGTGAAGGTGGCGGCCATACGCGGCACGGCCAGGAATGCCACGGTCGTGGCCCATCAAGGCCGTCCCCTGGAAGTTCTCCGTGAGATACTGCCACGTCCGGAGTTTGCCGACGCCGAGTACTTCGGGGTCTCCGGCCAGCTCGGCCATGTCCCGGAAGTGGCGGCGATTCAGCGGGCGCTTCGCGAGGTGGAGGGCACGTTTGACGCGGTGGCCTCACTCGGCGGGGAATCATTCCTGGTCTACCTGCTCGTCGACGGCAAACTCACCAATGTCTTGTCCCATAATAAATGTGCGGCGGGAAGCGGCGAGTTTTTCGTGCAGCAGATCGGGCGGATGGGGCTGGGCATGGAGGAGGCGGTCCGACGGTCGTTCGACGGAAAAGTCGTGCCGCTGGCCTCACGCTGCTCAGTCCACTGCAAGTCGGACATCACGCACAAGCTGAACCGCAACGAGGCCAGGCCCGAAGACATCCTGCATACACTCCACGACAGCATGGCCAATAAGGTGATCGCGTTGCTGGAGAAAGGCGTGCGGGCGCCGACACGAGTGTTGCTGATCGGCGGCGTCACCCACAACGATGCGATGCTGGCCGCGCTGCGCGTCAAGCTTCCACAGACCGAGTTTGTGGTTCTACCCGAGAGTCCCTGGTTCGAGGCCTGGGGAACCGCCCTGCTCACCCGGGACGAACCCCATGAGCGATCACCCAAACTGGCCGCGCAGCCGGAGCTGGGCCATCTCCCGCCGCTTCATCAATATGGCGAACGGGTACACGTGATCGCCGCCCCGCCTGTGCAGGCGCCACCAGACGGACCGCTGGTCCTCGGCGTCGACGCAGGCTCGACGACGACCAAGGCAGTCCTGCTCGACCCAGTGACACACAAGGTGGTGGCATCCCATTACGGACGCACCAAGGGAAATCCCGTGGCAGCCACACGAGAATGTCTTCACGCCCTCGTCAATGCGCTGGGGAACCGCCCGATCGGATTGATCGGCACGACCGGCTCAGCCCGAGAACTCGCCGGCGCCTATCTCGGCACCGAGCATGTCTACAACGAAATTTCCGCCCATGCGGCGGGGGCCACCCATTTCGATCCGGATGTGGACACCATTTTTGAGATCGGCGGACAGGATTCCAAATATATCTACCTGCGCAACGGCGTGCCCATCGACTACGCGATGAACAACGCCTGCTCGGCCGGTACCGGGTCGTTTCTGGAAGAAAGCGCCCAGAGCGATCTCGGGATTACCGTCGCCGACATCGCCGGCCTGGCGATCGCCGCACCCTCTCCTGTGCATTTTAAGGCGACCTGCGCCGCCTTCATCAACTCCGACATTCGACTGGCCCAACAGAAGGGCCACCCCCGCGACAACATCGTGGCCGGACTGGTCTATGCCATCGCCGACAACTATCTCAACCGCGTGAAGGGACCACGCTACGTGGGCAAGAAAGTCTTCCTACAGGGCGGCGTCGCACTGAACCACGCCGTCGGGCATGCCTTCGCCCACAGTGTCGGCCGCGATGTGGTCATCCCGCCCGGCCCTGAATTGCTCGGAGCGCTCGGAGTCGGGTTACTCGCGTTGAAGCGATCCGGCTCGCTGATGGCCCATACCGTCGACCTGCTCACGCTGAGCCGGCCCGAGATGCAGCTGGTCGGCCGCTTCACCTGCGGAGCCTGCAAGATGTATTGCACCATCGACCGGTTCATGGTCGCGGGACGCCGCTTTCCCTTCGGCGGCCGCTGCAGCCTGTATGAGAATGTCTGGAAGCGAAAAGCGCGGACCGCTGGAGTGGTGGACCTGGTCGAGAACCGGGCCGAGGTCCTCTTTCAAGTCTCCCGCCTCCCGCCTGCTTCCACGCCCAAACACGAGCGGGTGGAGCGTCAGCGCTGGGGAGTCGGACCGGCGTACGAAAGCGCGAAGGCCTTCGTGCGCGAATCGTTGGGCCGCCCCACAGCCACCGCAGTGGCCAACGGCACACGCATCGGCATTCCCAGGGCGCTGACCACCCACTCGCTGTTTCCTCTGTACTCCACCTTCTTTTCACACCTGGGGATGGAGGTGCTGCTCTCGGATGTGGACCCGCGCGGCGACCTCGCATCCAATTCCGGATTCTGCTTCCCAGCGCAAATTGCCCACGGCGCCGTGCTTGATCTGACCCGCCGGGGGGTCGAATTGATCTTTATCCCGCATGTCATGCGCATGCCCCATTCGAACCAGTGCCGGGAATCGTACCTCTGCCCCATCACGCAGGCGGAGCCCTACTTCCTTTCCAAAGCGTTTCCAAGCAGCCGCCTGCTTTCACCGGTCCTGGATTTCACGAACGGATACGGCAGTTGCTCTGCGCTCATAGACACAGCCGTCCAGGAACTCAAGGTCGAGCGCGGGGCGGCTGAAGAAGCCTGGGCGGCAGCCGTGCTGGCCCAGACGACAGCCGAACGCACACTCAGCGAACTGGGAACGCAGGCCTTGGCAACAGCCATCGCAGCAGGCAAACCGGCCATTCTCCTTGCCGGTCACAGCTACAACGCCTTTACGCCGGAAGCCTCGCAGTCCGTGGGCAAGAAACTCTCCAGCATGGGCGTGCCGGTAATCCCCGCCGACTGTCTGTTACCGCTCGGCGAGGGGCCCACCTCCTGGCACTTTGCGAACCAGATTTTGAATGCCGTGGCGATTGCCAAGCAGCATCCCAATCTGTTCCTGTTGAGCGTCAGCAACTTCAGTTGCACCATCGATGCCTTTACCCATGCCACCCTCGCCTCCGAAATGGGATCGAAACCCTATCTGATTCTGGAGATCGACGCGCACACCGCCGATGCCGGAGTCCAGACCAGGCTTGAGGCGTTTCTCGACATCATCGGCAACTACCAAGACAAGCACCATCGCCCCGGCGAGTCGTTCACCGCCTGCCGACTCCTCTCAGAGGGCCGAATTGTCCGATCCAACGGCAAACAGATCCACTTGACCGATCCTCAGGTCACGATTTATTTCCCGAATTTTTCGCCATACCACACCCAGGCCGTGACCATGGCCTCCCGTTGGCTCGGCTTGCATCCCGGCGTCGTCCTTCCGCTGACCCGCGCGCAGCTCGACCGGGGCCTCCAATACACATCCGGCCGCGAATGTCTGCCGTTGCCGATCTGTATCGGGCAACTGCTTCAGGTCAGCGAGCAGCGACGGCCCGATGAGGTGGCGGGCTTCTACATGCTACGGGGCGGGGCCCCCTGCGTGAGCGATTCCTATATGGGCTACTTGGAGCGGTTTATCACCGAGCAGCGATTGGCAGACCTGTTCTTGTTCGACCCCCGTGAGGAGAATGGCTACCTGGGATTCGACAAGGAACGCCTGACGAAATCGTTCTCCCCCGCCATTGTGGTCGGAGATGTCCTGGTAGAAATCGATCAGGTGCTTCGGGTGGTGGGAGCCCCAGGGAGCATCGAGCGCCTGCACATCGAGTGGAACCAGTTCGTCGAGCGCACCCGAACCCTGGAGGACTTTCACACTAACTTGCCCGCATTCGTGGACACCCTGGCCAAACTCCCACGTACCGAAGATCCCCTGACCTGCCCCCGTGTCGTCGTGGCCGGCGATTTCTTTACCCGGTTCAGTTCCTTCTTCATGGACGGTGTCCGCGACCGCTATGCCGAGCGAGGCATCATCCTCAAGCCGGTCGATCTGAGCGATCTGTTTCTCTACTTCACCTATGACGAGATGGCCGCCACTGCGAAGCAGTGGGGAGTGGAACCGGGCGGCTTCGCCATGGCCAAAGCCTGCACCAGAATCTTTGAACCGGAAGGGCGACAGTACCTGCAACAATGGGCCGGTCATCAGCTGTTACAGGGCGTGGAGGAACACTACCGCGGGCTGTTTCAGAAAACCGGCCTCTTGGTAGCCGGGCCGAACCCCGCCGCTACCGTCTTTCACAAGGGCGCCGAACATGTGTCCCGCGCGATCTGGGGCGAACTCCTGCCCACCATCGGCAAGGGACTCGATGCCGCTCGCGAAGGGTATGACGGACTGATCCTCATCGGGCCGTTCAATTGTCTTCCTTTCCGAATTTCAGAGGCTATTCTCAAGCCGCTCAGCATCCAGGGTGGCATGCCCATTCTGACCTACGAAAGCGACGGGTATGCCGTCTCCCCTTCGGTACTCAGACAGGTGGATGTTCATATTCAGCAGGTGCTGGACCATGCGGCGAGATCACCGGTTACGCCGGCGTGAACAGCCGACGCGCATCCGAACGCGAACCGTGCAAACCTGAGAGGCCCGGATCATGCGCCGACCAAGCTTCATTCATCTCCTCTTTGCAGGACCGGCCCTCGCACTGCTGCTCGTGGCGCTGGTCGGGGCGACACTCGAAGGCGCCCCACCGACCGCCGTCGTCCGTGCGACGCTGGATACGGTGTTTCACATTCTCGACGACCAGCAGTTGAAAGCGCCCGGCCAACTACCCCATCGGCGACACCTGTTGGAAGAAGTCATCGCGGAGCGGTTCGACTACGAAGAGATGTCGAAGCGGACACTGGCCGCGCATTGGAAACCACTGACGCAATCAGAACGACAAGAGTTCGTCCAGCTCTTCAAGGCGTTTCTCTCGGACCAGTATGCGGCAAGAATCGAAGGGTATGCGGGCGAACGGGTGGTCTATCTCTCCGAGCGTACGGTCGACGGGTACGCCGAAGTCCGAACCAGGCTGGTGTCCGACAAGCTGGACTTTCCGATGGATTATCGACTGACGAATAAGCGCGGAACCTGGTTCGCCTATGACGTGATTGTCGATGGGGTGAGCCTGGTCATGAACTATCGCAGTCAATTCGGCAAGATCATCGGCGAGTCGTCGTTTCAGGAACTCCTGCACCGGCTGCGGGACCGACGCGTCAAAGAAGAGAAGGTCAAGACCTGAGTTCCTCCACCGGCGGACCTGGAACGGACCGGAGGCCGCGCCTACGCCACCACGCTTGGCATCGCCCTCCAAAAGGCGATCCCCTTCGGCGGAGAGCATGTGTTGCGGTACCGGCTCAACGTCACGTACGGCATCTATTCATCGGTTGTCGTCCAGGGGTTTAACGCCTACGGCGAAGGCTTCGGCACAATGGGACGGGTTACGCCCGGAGCGGTCTCAACGGTCACGATCGCCGGGGAGTACAGCCTGACTCGCCGTCTCGTGCTGGCCGGTCCCTGGATGAGCGTGAGCGGGCGAAACACGTCCTAGTGTTTCGGAATTGTGGCGGCGTTGTATTGTTTCTTGTGAGGCTGTGACCGCGCCGCTTTAAATGGCCGCCGCGAGCCGGGCGATCCACTGTTGTTGGAGCGGCAGGAGGTCGCCCGCATCACCGGCTCGCAGGGCATCGAGGTAGGCACGACGCCCATCGGGGTCCGTGGGTGCCGTTTCGACCGGCGGCAGGGCGAGCTTGTACAAGAGTGCGGCCAGCGTCAAGCGACCGATGCGGCCGTTGAAATCCTTGAAGGGATGAATCCACTGGAAACGCCAGTCCACCCAGGCCAGTAATGAGGCAATGTGGGTGAGGTCGTCCTCCGGGAGATGACGCAGTCGCTCGGCCAGATCGTCGCAGAACGACCGCACCAGCATCGGCACTTGATAGTACGGAGGCGGCTCCAGAGTCCCCACCTTCACATCGGTCGTCCGGAATCGTCCCGCCCAG
>WBZT01000792.1_pt1 | contig 20930 bp, 19 predicted proteins | sample 5204241 | NCBI WGS metagenome assembly WBZT01 (sample SAMN12344358, study PRJNA552823) | activated sludge metagenome | biome: Activated sludge suspended growth; feature: Nitrification reactor; material: Wastewater; isolation source: activated sludge from nitrification reactor of wastewater...
CCGGATCAAGTCGCGAATCGCTTCGGACCGATTGGTGTATTTACGCCGCTCGATCAAACGGTCGAAATCGGCAAGAAGATCCTCATCGAGCGAGACACCGAATCGCGCAAGCTGTTTCATGGCCGTGCTTCCGTGTTACGAAATAAATTATCGTGGCACGAATAATACAGAGCCCGGCGCAGATGCGTCAAGCTGCCCTGAGGGGAATGTTTCGTGAGATGCTACCCGGCGGGAGGAATCGAACCGGAACGGAGGGCTACGCGACCAACTGAAGCGGGCCCGTCGCAGCCAACAACTTCTCTCCTTCACGATCGATGAGCTGTATAAATAAGGCGCTCAAGTCGGGACCGAACTGTTTACCGGCCTGTTTTTGGATTTCAACCTTGGCTTCGCTGAGCGTCATCGTCGGCTTGTATGAACAGGGATGCGTCATGATATCGAAGGCATCGGCCAACGCCACGATCCGCGCCGCCAGCGGAATCTGCACGTCCTTAATCCCGTGATAGCCGGTTCCATCCCACCGCTCATGATGCGTCAGGGCAATCTCGCGTGCCATCATCAAGAGAGGAGCCCGGCTATCCGACAGGAGCCTCGAGCCGATTTTGGTATGCTGCTTCATCGCCTCCCAATCGGCCGTCACATAGGGCCCGTCCTTCAGGATCACGGAATCGCGCAGGCCGACTTTCCCGATATCGTGCAACGGAGCCGTCTTCTTGATCATATCCACCTGATCCGCAGGCAGCCCCTTGATCTCCGCCAGTAACATGGCCATCCGCCCGACCCGCCAGGCATGGCCGCCGGTCGCGTCATGCCGATATTCTGCCGCCAACGCGAGACGATTGAGCAGATCCAGCTGGGTTTGCTCCACGATCTTGGTCCGCAGGCGTACCTGAGCTTCCAAATGTTCATTGTGCATCTGCAGCTGTCGATGAAGCTGCCTCGTGACCAGTTGGTTTTTGATGCGGAGCACGACTTCCGTGGCATCCACCGGCTTGTTCAGGAAATCCTTGGCGCCTTCGGCAAGCGCCCGGTGTTTTGTCGGCGCGTCAAGTTCACCGGTAATGACGAGAATCGGCACATAGTCTTCGGCGGGAATGACGGCGGTCAACTGCCGCAGGACTTCGAATCCATCCATATGCGGCATGCGCATGTCCGTCGCGATCAGATCCGGCTTCACCTCTTGATAGAACGGCACCGCCTGACGCGGGTCGGTCGTCGTTGTAATTTTTTCGTAGCCGGCCTGCTTGAGGATCGCCTCCATCAGTTTGAGGCTAGGCAGCTCATCATCGATCAACAGCAGTTTGACGGCGCTCACATCAAGATCCGACATGGCAACACCCGGGCTCCTGGTTCTCGAAATCCTACCGCTTCCACCCTACCATCCTCATGCCGCATCACCAATTTCTTTCTGGCTCTCCGCAGGAAGGGATTTCGGATACCGGAGCGTGGACAACGCCTGCCGGAGAGCTCCCATCGTCAGCGGCTTGCTTAATTCGGCATCGACCGCCTGCGACACCGTGTCCTCCGGCTCCAGTTGGTCGCCTCCGGTCAACAGCAGCACCGGCGTCTCGGGCGAGACTTTCTTGATCACCCCGGCCAACTGGCGGCCGGTCATGTGCGGCATGCCGTGATCGGTCACCACCAGATGGACCCGCTCGGGATTGAACCGCTTGATCGCCTCGGCCGCACTCCCGACCACTTCTACGCTGTGCCCGGCCACCCGGAGATATTCGCCCGTCACACGGCCCACCAGCGGATCGTCGTCTACGACCAGGACCTGCAACCGGACCCCGTCCATGTTGTGGCCGTCATGCTCTGTGCCTGTCTCCGCTTCCGCTTGAATCGGAAGGCGGATGCTGAACGTCGTCCCCACGCCGACGGCACTCGTGATATCGATGGTGCCACGCAACCGCCGGATGATGCCGTACACCATGGCCAATCCCAGACCGGAGCCCTTTTCTCCTTTCGTGGAGAAGAACGGTTCAAGACAACGTTGACGCACGTCTTCCGTCATCCCCGTGCCGGTGTCGCTGACTTCCAGGCGTACCGCATCGCCGTCGACTTTGGTGCGGAGCGTAATCGACCCGCTTTTGGGCATCGCATCGACGGCATTAAACACCAGATTCGTCAGGACCTCGCGCAATTCCGATTCATGTCCTGCGACCGAAGGCACCGACTCTAATTCCGTTTTGATCTCGATCGCCACGCCGTTCGCCAGAGCCTGATCCTTCCACTTCGGCTGACTGAGCTTCACACTTTGCTGAACCAGGCTGTTGAGATCGACGATGCCGGCCAAATCCGCCTCGAGGCGGGGACGATAAAAATCCCGCAGCCGGCTGACGACCTTCGCCGCGTCCTTGGCCGCCATATTGATCGTCTGCAGATACTCCTTCAGTTGCGCGGGATCCGCCGCCATCTGGGGCGCGATGAGCAGGAGTTCGCTGAAGCCCATAATCGGCGAGAGGGTGTTGTTGAAGTCATGGGCAATGCCGCTCGCCATTTGGCCCAGCGCCCGCAACCGTTCCTGCTGCACCATTTGCTGCTGCGCCGTCTGCAGATCAGTCAGCGCCTGCTCCAGGCGTGTGTTGCTCTCACGCAACGACGCTTCTGCCCGTTTGCGCTCCGAAAGATCCGAGGCGTTGCTCAGCGCCACCGCCACCTGATCGGCCAACTGACGCAATTGTACGATGTGATCCTCGTGCAGGTCGGCCACCTTCCGGTAGCTCAACACAATCCCGCCTAACAGATCGTGCGACCGAAAAAGTGGCAGCACCAGCAGGGACTCATTCCCCCGCCCGCTCAGGGCGGCAAACGCCCCTTCTCCGGCCGACGGCACCACGGTTGAGCTGTACCGGTGCGCCGTGAGCATCCGGCTCTCAGCCTCCGTCACCATCACGCCCTGCATCGTCGTCTGCTGGCTCTCCGGTCCCAGCCTGGCGTACAGCCACCCACGGGTGCGCTCGGATGGATCGATCAACAACACGGCGAGGCCCTGGCAGGGCGACACCTCGCGCAACCGGGCCAAGACCGTATCGACAATCCGGCTGGGATCCAACACCGACAGCACCGACCGATCGATCTCGTGGATGGTGGCCAACTGCGTAAATTGCTGATTCAACCGGCTCGCCATGGCATTGAAGGAGGCCGCCAGTTCCTCGAACTCGTCCCCGCTCTTAACCTGCACCGGCGTCGAAAAATTCCGTTTGGCAATACGCCTCGTGCCTTCGCCCAATTCCTCCAGCGGCACCATGGTCTTCCGGATTTGATTCACGCTGAGCAACGCTACGCACAACAGAGCGATCACGACCACCAGGCTGAAGCGATAGTGAAAGCTCGCCAGCGGCGCGAGCACCGAGCGTCGCGATTCACTCAACAGCACGGTCCAGGGCGCCGTCGAAAATTGGTAACGGAGCGGGATCGACCAGTACCCGGCTATGTAGGCATCCTCCTCGTCGCGCCATTCCAGGATCGCGGTGCTGGCGCCTTCCCCCTGCCCCACCCGTTGCTCCCGTAGTTTTGCCGGGGCTGACGGGCTGCAGAACAACACGTCCGCTGCGTTCCCGAACACACACATGGCCATGTCGGCCGGGAGCGTCATGCTGCCGCCGAGATCCCACAGATACTCGCCGTTGACTTCGGCTACGATGGCCCGCTCATCGGTGTCCGCCCCTCTGAGCAGGAACAGACGGGTCAGGCCCTGTTCATCGTTCACGGTGGTCAGCAGCGTTTTGTGCTGACGAAGGAGCGACCACTGCGCCGGCGATAACGCGGGAACGGTCCGCAGCTCGCCGAGCAACAGGTTCGCAGTGCCATCGGACGAAAGATACGCCATCCCCGGAAACCCCGGCGTCCCGGGAAGCGGCTGCGGCGGAACTTCATCCGGCACGGCTGCCGGAGTCGCCTGATGCTGTCGGCTGATCGACAGCAGTTCTGCTTCCAGAAGGAGGAGCCGTTGGTAGACGGCCATGCCCATGGCCTTACTCTCCTGCCGCACCCGGCGCTCGGCCTGCTGAGTGAGCTGGCCCGTCACGTCGCTGAACGACACCAGGCTCAGCGCGCCGACCGGCAAGAGGGCGCAGAGGATGAAGAGAAAGAAGACCCGGCGGGCAACACGACTACTGAGAAACGACCGTTCAATCTGCACGATGTCTCGTCCTGCTAGAACTCTACGGCCAAGCCGACAAAGCTGCCGTCATTGGCGCGGATCACATCGTCATGACTTTTCTTGGCCGTGAGCGGCTCTACGCTCTCGCCGTCTTTGCCCATGCTATAGAGGTCATAGTCGGAGTTTATGGGATGGAGAAAGCGATCCTTGCGAGGTTTCCCCTTGCTGGCGTTCCCGCCGCCGCCCTGAGCCGCATAAGCACTATCCGGCTCAAACCAGTAGGATGTCTTATTGCCCCCGCCGTTGCCGTTTCCCCCGCCACCGCCATTCCCACCGGCATTGCCTCCACCGCCGTTGCCACCCGCGTTCCCGTTTCCGCCGCCGCCACCCGGTAGGGTCAAATCTGCGATATTGAGGTATTCGTAGGGATTCCCCCAGGGATCGACAATCTCTCCGGCCCCCACCTCGGCCAGTGTGTTCGGCAACGATTCATTCGCGGCTTTGTACGAATCGACCGCGCGAGAGATGTAGCGAATCTCCGCGATGCAGCGCGCCAGTCTTGCCTTATCGAGATAGCCCAGATAGTTCGGAATCGCCAACCCCGCCAGCGCCCCGACAATCGTCACGGCAATCATCAACTCAATAATCGTAAAACCCTGTTGCCCTCGACTATGTCTGCTGTGCGCCATACGTGACCTAAAATCCCGAGGCAGTGGGCAACGATACCGGCCGAGCCTCGATCACATCCGCCTTGGTCTGAAACGGCTCCATCGCCTGCGCGAGTTGATCGACGGTGGATCGAAGCCGGTCGGCTTCCTGCTCCACCTCGCGAAAGGAGCCTCGCGCCGCCGCCTGCTTCAATCGCTCCAGTTGCGGAGCGATGTCGGCATGGTGAGCTTCGATACGGGCGATCTTCTCCCGCAACGCGCCGACCATTTCACCCAAACATTGCGCTTCCGCATGGAGATAATCGCTCTTGCGAATCGAGGTGCGCACGGTCAGATCGCCGCTCGCGACGGACTGGAAAATCAAGCGGAACCGATAGAGGGGGCCTGCGATCCGATGTGAAAAAAACACGCCGTGCACGAGCAGGAGCAGGGACACTACCGCCACCACCGGCCAGAAGCGGCTGTGCAATAACTCAAACTGTTCGGCCACCCGCTGTGCCTCCGGGCTGGAGACAGGCAGATGATCCAGTTCGAGCATCAACGGAAGAAACAGCGCGGCCGACACGGCGACGATCACCACCACCACATAGCAGAAGCTCAGACCCAGGAAACGTGGCTGTACCGTGTCCCACAGAAAATGGCGTCGAAACCGTGGCCGGCTCATGAGGTCGTAACCTTTCTCGTCCACACCAAATGGTCCTGATTCTTATAGATAATCCTGCCGCCGGCGGCCGGCTCATAAAAGAATGCCAGCTGAAACTTGGTCTGATCGGTGCCCTGATAGGACAAGACGAACAGGGTCTTGGTCCCCTCGCGGCTTTCATCGATCTGCGTGATCACATACCCGTCCGCCGTGACGGCGCTCGTGCCGAATCCGATCCGGCGCTCATCGATAAACATATGTTGGTCCGTGTAACCTTCGGCCGCCGTCTCCCACACCCCGAGCAGATACGACGGCGTCGCCTCCGGCTCAGACGCACAGGCCGTGCATAGCCAGAGGGCGAGCAGACAACTCACCCGCGAGATCGACCACACGATGCACCTCATTGAAGTGGAATCCTCTGAATCTCTCCATGCACCGATTCAGTATGCCGCAGCTATTCACAAATTCAATTTTTTCGGGATTTTCCACAGGGCGTCGGCGCCGACTTCAGAGGCACGTTCAGCGTGGATACAGGTTGCTTGTTGAGGGAGGGGGGAACCGGTTATTCGCTTTGGATAGGAATGTAGAGCAGACTGCCCTGACGATTGATGAGAAGGAGTGCGAGATCGGTGGACCGGAGCGGTTCGGCGAGCCGTTGAAACGTGCTGAAGTTGGGGATGGGCTGTCGGTTGAGTTCCAACAGGAGATCGCCGGGCTGAAGACCGGAGACTTCGGCCAGGCTGCCGTCTTCGATATCCGTCACGACCAGACCGGCGTTGACCGGCAAATCCATCTGTCGCGCCAGGGCCGGCGTCACCTCATCGACGATCACTCCGGACAGGGGATGCGCGGTGGAACTGGCGGCATCTGCCGTCTGCGTTTTCTTGGGCCGTTCTCGCGGCGCTTCCTGCACGGTGAGGTCCGTCTGCATCAATTTGGCATCGCGGAGTAGCTCGATCCGGTGTTTGCTGCCGATGGCCGCCGTGGCCATCAGATTGCGCAAATGGCCGCTGTCCATTACGTCGCGGCCGTCGAAACGCACCACGACATCGCCGCGCTTCAATCCGGCCCGTTCAGCGGACCCCTTGGCCTGCAGGTCGGTAATGATCGAGCCCTTCACATCCGGCAGGTGGAAGGTCTTGGCGAGCAACGGCGTGACATCCTGCGTGGAGGCCCCCAGAAATCCCCGGACGACCCGGCCCGTCTTGATGAGACTCTGCATGGCGGTTCTCGCCATGTTGCTGGGAATCGCAAAGCCGACGCCGACGCTGCCGCCCGTCGGACTGGCAATGGCCGTGTTGATCCCGACCAACTCACCGTTGGTGTTCACCAGGGCTCCGCCCGAGTTCCCGGGATTGATCGGCGCATCGGTCTGAATGAAATCTTCCACATCGGCCACGCCCACATCGGCTCGACCGACCGCGCTGACGATGCCGAAGGTGACGGTGCGACTCAGACCGAGGGGATTGCCGATCGCGAGGACGAAATCGCCGACGGCCAGCGCGCTGGAGTCGCCCCAGGCGGCGGCAGGAAGACCGGTGGCGCTGATTTTCACCACCGCCACATCGGTTTTCGGATCGGTCGCGACCACCCGGCCCTTGAACTGCCGTCGATCGGCGAGAATGACTTCCACATCCACGGCATCGGCCACGACGTGGTTGTTGGTGATGATGTATCCATCCGACGAGACGATCACCCCGGAGCCTTGCCCGTATTGGCGGCGCGGCGGCACGTCTTTGAACATGCCGAACGGCAGCCCCTCATCGCTGAAGGCTTGATCGTGCACCATCACCGTCGAGGCGATGCTCACGACAGCGGGAAGCACCTTGGCCGCGGTAGCCCTCACCTGGGCCTGCAAATCGCCGGCCGTGCTGACCTTTGACAGACGCGGTGCAAGCACATCAGCAGCCGAGGCTGAACCCTCAGGCCAACAGCCCAGCAGGACGCCCGCGATTCCCAGAGCCACCAGGCCCATTTGTGATCCACCTAACGACATGGTGTGAAACATCCCTAGCAGGATGCACAAAAACTAGCTTGTCGCGCAATAGCTCGGACTGAGCTCCAGTGCCATCTCGTGTCAAAATAAACCGCAGGATGCGCAAAAAGGCCGTCCGGCAAGGCCGCAGCGAGCGAAGAGGCGAATCGTACTCTCGCGGTACGGTGAGCCTCTGAGGTTCACGACGCGCGGAATAACGCGCGTCACGTTTGTGAACGCCGCCGAGCCGTTGAGGCGGCAGTGTCCTGCGAGAACGACGCTGGCGAACTTTTTCCGCATCCTGCTAGAAACGGCAGGCCCCAGCCTATCATGCGGCAACGGCTTGCACACTCAGAACTCATAAATCGGCATGCCGGAGGCGTAACGCGTTTGAAATCACCGAGAGGGAACTGAACGTCATCGCCGCGCTGGCCAGCATCGGACTGAGGAGCAGACCGAAGAACGGATACAACAGCCCGGCGGCGACCGGAACACCGATCATATTGTACACAAAGGCGAAGAAGAGATTCTGGCGGATGTTGCGCATGGTGGCCTTGCTCAAACGGCGCGCCCGGACAAGGCCTCGCAAATCGCCCTTCACCAGCGTCACCCCGGCATTCTCCATCGCCACATCGGTTCCGGTTCCCATGGCAATGCCGACATCCGCCTGCGCGAGAGCCGGCGCATCGTTGACGCCATCACCCGCCATCGCCACCACCTGGCCCTGCTGCTGAAGTTCCTGGACGATCCTGCTCTTTTCATCCGGCTTTACGCCGGCCCTGACGTCATCCAGGCCTAACGCCTTCGCCACCGCCTGCGCCGTCACCGCATGATCGCCGGTGACCATCACCAGACGAACGCCTTCCTGGCGCAACAACCGCAAGGCCTCGGGGGTCGAACGCTTGATGGGATCGGCCACTCCGAGCAAGCCGGCCGCCCGGCCATCGACGGCCACGAACATCACGGTTTGTCCGGTCTGGCGCATCAATTCGGCATTCGCTTCCAATGCGGCCAGGGAGGGTAGATCGTCCATGCATAGATCCCGCAACAAATCGAGCGTCCCGACCGCCACCCGCCTGGTCCCGACCGTCGCCACGACGCCCTTTCCGGTTTTCGACGTGAACCCGGACACCGCCTCCAGTGTGATCCCTCGCGCCTCGGCCCCGCTGACAATCGCGCCGGCAAGCGGATGTTCACTCCCCCGCTCGACCGACGCCGCCAGTCGCAACAGGTCCGTTTCTGACCAGGGAGCTATGGCGCTCACGACGCGCAGTTTGGGTTTGCCTTCCGTGAGTGTGCCGGTCTTGTCGAAGACCAGCGTATCGACTTTTTCGATGGTCTCCAGCGCTTCGGCTTTCTTGAACAGGACACCAGCCGCCGCACCGCGACCGGTCCCGACCATGATCGACATGGGTGTCGCCAGACCCAGGGCGCAGGGACAGGCAATGATCAGCACGGCGACCGCGTTCAACAGGGCATGGGCGAGACGCGGTTCCGGCCCGATCAACGCCCACACCAGTCCCGTCACGATCGCAACACTCACCACGATGGGCACGAAATAGCCGGCCACCACATCGGCCGTGCGCTGAATGGGAGCGCGGCTGCGTTGCGCCTCCGCGACCATCTGAACGATATGCGCCAGCAGCGTGTCCGCCCCGACGCGATCCGCCCGCATCACCAGACCACCGGAACCGTTGATCGTGCCGCCCGTTACCCGCTCCCCGGTAGTTTTCTCAACCGGCAACGATTCGCCGGTAATCATCGACTCATCGATCGCCGTCGCTCCTTCCAGAATCACCCCATCGACCGGTACCCGTTCTCCCGGTCGCACACGCAGGCGATCGCCCACCTGCACCTGATCGAGCGACACATCTTCTTCATGGCCATCGCCTCGCAAGAGCCGCGCGGTCTTTGGCGCCAGCCCCAGGAGAGCCCGGATCGCGCCGGTCGTCCGGCTCCTGGCCCGCAATTCCAGCACCTGCCCCAGCAGAACCAAGACCGTAATGACCGCCGCCGCCTCGAAGTACACCGGCACCGACCCGCTTTCCAGGTGGAACGATTGCGGAATCAGCGCGGGGAAGAGAGTGGCGAAGACACTGTAGAGGTAGGCCGTGCCGGTCCCGATCGCAATCAGCGTGAACATGTTCGGGCTGCGATGGACGATCGAGGCCCAGCCGCGCTGAAAGAACGGCCATCCGGCCCAGAGGACCACCGGCGTGCTCAGCAGAAATTGCGCCCACGCCGACTGCGTATCGGAGAGGAAGTGCTGAACCGGGTGACCGGGCAGCATATGCGACATGGCCAGCACGAAGACCACCGCCGCCGGACCCAGGCCCACCCAAAACCGTCGGGCCATGTCCAGCAATTCAGGATTCAGCTCCTCTTCGACCGTGACGGTTCGTGGTTCCAACGCCATCCCGCAGATCGGACAGGCCCCCTGCTCCGCCTTCACCACCTCGGGATGCATCGGGCAGACATATTCCGTTTTGGTCGGCAGCGGCTGAATCGAATCCGGCTCCAGTGCCATCCCGCATTTCGGACAGGGCACCGGCTTTTCTTCCAACACCTCAGGGCACATGGGACAGACGTATTTCGTCCCGGGAGGGGGCGGGGCAGCAGACGCTGTCGCCTGAGCAGATGCAGGGGCAAGATACCGCTGCGGATCGGCGCGAAACTTGGTAAGGCAGCCCTGGCAACAGAAGGAGTAGGTCGTGCCCTGGTAGTCGAACGACCCGGCCGCCGTGGCCGGATCTACCGTCATGCCACAGACCGGATCGATGACCCCTGTGACCGCTTTATCCGGCGTCGCCGAGCCCAGCATCGGGAGCGACTTGCCTCCGAACTGCCGTGGGGCTGTTGTCGGCGCAGCGGGCACGGGCGACAAGTACCGGACCGGATCGGCCCGGAACTTTTCGAGACACCCTTGGCAACAAAAATAATACGTCTTGCCCGCATGCGCATGAGACCCGGCGGCGGTCGCAGGCTGAACGGTCATTCCGCAAACGGGGTCCCGCTCGCCGCCCGCAACCGGCTGTTGGTCAGGCATCGTCTGCATCATCGGCAGCGAACGCCGACCGGCTGCAGTCGCAACGGACGCGGTTTTCACATACTGATCCGGCGCAGCACGAAACCGATCGAGGCAATGGGTGCTGCAAAAATAGTAGGTCAGGCGCCCATGCTCGACATGGCCCGCCGCCGTCGCGGGTTCCACCGTCATGCCGCAGATCGGATCAGTCGCCATGAACTCCTACCTCGTATCTCGTCGTTCGTATCTCGTTCCGGCCGAGGGACGCTTCACGCTTCAGGAGATACGACTCTTACTTCTTGCCGTCTCCGTCCAGAATGCTGTGAATGATCAGCTTCAAATTCTCCGGATCGATTTGCTCAACCTTGATGTTGCCGTCGAGCAGCACGGTGGGCGTCTGTTGAATCTTGATGCGATCGCCCCATTTCCGCCCCTCTTCGAAAGCCTTTGCCGGCTTGGCGCTGGCCAACCCTTCTTCGAACGCCGCCGGGTCGAGCCCGACTTCACGGATCAACACTTCACGGATCGCCTTGTCGATGATGCCGATCTTGTCCTTATGGATCGTCCGGAACAACGCCCGCTTCATCTCAGCGCCCTTCCCCATCGTCTTGGCCTGTTCATACATATCGAAGGCGGTCGGCAACTTGCCGGGAATCACGGGATACCCCACCATGACCGCTTCCAGCTTATTGCCGAATTCCTTCTCCAGAATGGCCAGCCCCTCGCCGTCGAACCGGTGGCAATGCGGGCAGTAGAAATCTGCGAATTCAGTCAGTTGCACTTTCCCCGGCTTGTGCGTTGATTTCTCATCGCTCAGCACCTGGAAGTTGCCTTTGAGTTCCGCCTTCCCCGCCTGCGCAGTGCCCACGAACCCGAGAGCCGCCACCGCCATCAGGCCCATCAACAGACTGCCCCGCCATCCACGACGCTTCGCCATACGTTGCACTCCTTTTTGAAACTGGGTTCGGTTCAACAGGTTCATCGGCATTATAAACAATGCTCGCTCACTTATGCGTCTGATATAATGCCAACGATGCGACTAAAACTTCTACAGGGGATCGGCATTTTATGGTTCGCCGCGATCCTGACGGCCTGCGCGTCATCCGGCGACATGCACGAATCGGCCGACGGCGGCCCGCACGTTCCGCCGTTTTCCCAGATCAAGGCCGCACCGGACTCGTTCAAGGGACAGACCCTGGTGCTCGGCGGGCAGGTGCTCGCTGCGCGACGCATGAAAGACGGCACGCGGATCGAAGTGCTGCAGTTACCCCTCAATGACTCGCAACAACCGACCCTGGATCTGATGAAATCGCAGGGACGCTTTGTCGCGGTCCAACGGGACTTTCTGGATCCGGCAACCATTCCCCAGGGAACGTTCCTGACCATTACCGGTGAGCTCACCGGCTCCATCACCCTGCCGCTCGACGAGACCGACTATACGTATCCCGTGATCGACATCAAATCGTTCCGCACCTGGATTCCATCGCAAGACTCGAATCTGTCCCGTGTCCGCCCCTATCCGTACTACAGTCCGTTCTGGCATCCCTACTGGGGACCCTACGGGCGCTTTCCCTACTATTGGTAACCCCGGCCGTCTCGCGATCCTCGCTTCGACCGCGGTGAAGAAACGACAACGCCCCGTCCATCCAGAAGGATGAACGGGGCGTGTCTACTCACCTAACAGACGGTGTCTGTTACTTGATCATGATCAGCTTACCGCCCGGCTGCTTCGGATTCAGATGGTCGCGGTAGCTCAGGGTGTTTCCCTGGGTGGCGTTAAACAAATCGCTGGTCGGAACGCCGATGTACTTCGTTTCGCCCGGCTTCAACACCACTTCCGCCTTCAACACAAACGGAGAGGCCGCGTTCACCGGATCGGTCATCTGGAATCCGCGCTCCGTCGCAGTGGTGTTCGTCACCTTGATCAACAACGGACGGCCCGGCCGGACCTTGAAATCGATGACTGTGGTCGGCGGATACCAGGCCTTCAGCGCGCCCAGTTCAACGGCATACAGCTGCACATCCACTTCCAACTCTTTGAACGGCTGACCCACGACGGAACCGGTCTCAAGGTCACCGACTTCGACTCCGCCGGCCTGCAGCGCCAACGCCGACGTTCCACTCGCCAACACGCCCAACACGCCCAGAAAAAGGACCGCAATCCTGCTCAACATAGAACCTCCTGTCAGGTTAAAGAGATGAGGACGGACGATGCTCCTGTGCCAGGCAAGGGGGAAGACCGGTGCCTTCCAACACCTGGCCACCGACAATGTGACCATCGACGATGAGAAACAGCACTTTCATACGTTTGGTATTGTCCGAAAATTTCCCGCTGGCCACTGCCAGCACTTCATGTGACCCGTCCGGCTGAGGCTGATCCGCCTCGATCCTGACGTAATACGAATCGAACCCCTCGAATTCCCGATTGAACGCCTGCGCCCGTAACAACCGCTCCAATGAGTCGTCGGCGGCCCATACTCCTGACCCGCCGGCCAGCATGAGGATCTGAACCACGGCCACGAAGAGTTTTCGCATGGGGGACCCCTCCTAGGGAGTCGAGTTATAGCCCCAGCAGGCTCAACCGTCTACAGATGTACGCTCATGGATGCCTACCGATGCTACAGGATCGTGTCGTTGAAATGTGGCGTACGGAGGGGACCGGGATCTGGCCGGGGTTGCCCTGTCTCACGAAGCCGAACACGTCAATTCACGCAGGCGCAGGGCCCTCCCGCACAGTTCCAAGGGGGAACGCCGGATGGGACTCGTCACCCCCTTGGCACAGCAATCAGCTTACTTGCCCTTTGCCTTGCCCTTGTGGCTCGAGGCCTGTTCCGCATGCGCCAGGGATTCTTCCGCATGTTTGACGGCTTCCTTGGCATGCTCCAGCGCTTCCTTCGCATGCGGATCGTTGCTCGCCTTGACCGACTCTTCCAGATGCTTGATCGCTTCCTTCTCATGCTCCACGCCTTCCTTGGCGTGCTTGATCGTTTCCTTCACGTGCCCGCCGCCGTCGGCCAGGGCGTATCCCACCGGCGCAGTCGCCACCAGCGCGGACACCGCGAACGCGAGCATACCTGAACGCAATACCGTCATCATGATTCCTCCTGTGTGATAAGTGGATGTGGCACTCGATTGGGCGGCATTCTACCGCATTTGTCGTGTCGTGTTCAGTAAGGAAAGAGGAGCCCCACCGACCGTGCGGGCAACGCAGGACCCGGGAAAAAGATGGTGGGAGAGGGAAGCGTATGGGCGTACGCTTCCCTCATCGGAGCTCACTGCGTGGTCAGCGCAGTCCAACCGTCGAGCCCCGTCCACCGATCATCGAACGTCGGCGGGCGTCAGCCAGGGCAGTCGGCAGACGCCGCACCGGCCACGATCCGCCATGGCCTGCTGAGCGGGCGAATCCCAGCTCGCATACAACCATGATTCATACTGGCGAGTCCCCGTGCCGTTCATCGTGAGCCCGGCGCACTTTTCCATCGCAAACACGGACGGCCTGACCCGATAGGACCCGGGGCCTTCCGGATAGGGCTCAGACTCCACGACGAATGTGGTCCCCACGGGAAACGATTCATAGTCAGGCGTGAGCAGGGCCTTGGGGCACACATAGAACCGGAGCCGTTTTCGCCCGCCGGGCGATTCCACCGCAGACGTCAAGCTCGGCCAGTCCCGATACCCGAACGGGATCAATAACGTCGCAGCGGGAGGCGCCGGGGACCAGCCCTCGCTGATATCGAGGGCGACCGCCAGCAATCGCACGACCGCCACGCTTAACCCCGCCTTCTGTTGAGCGCCCTGAGCCATCTCCGCACGACGCGGTGACGCTATCACAGCACTACCCGGCATGGAGCACCTCCCTTCCTGACGCCTTCTACCTACCGCGTGAGTTCTCCGACCGCAGGCCCCTGACGCATGGCCGCGCCTTGCCGCACGACTCCCGGCTGAACCCGGGCCCGGATCGATGCGGCCCGCGCAGCGAACAATCCGGCTTCAACCGGCTGCCCGAGCGTATCGAGTACGTGCGCATACCGCTCCACCAACAACCCGACGGTGGCATGATGCACACCCAGTTGCGCCTGTTGAATGACGAGCGCACGCTGATACAACAGCTGCGCCTGAGTCCACAGTCCCTGCTCATCGGCGAGAAACGCCATATTGCCGACAATCGTGCCGGTCAAGGAGGCCTGGGGTCCGGACGTTCGTTCGGCAATGGCCAATGCCTCATCGAAATATCGTTGAGCCGACGCGTAGAGGCCTTCGGCCTGGTAGAGGCAGGCGGCGTTATTCAAACTCATCGCCACCGCCGGATGTTCATCGCCGAATCGCAGCCGACGCATCTTCAGCGCGCGCAGGTAAAACGGTTCCGCCCAGGCATAGAGCCCGCGCCCCTTATACAGGACGGCAAGGTTGTTCAACACGGGGCCCAGGTCGGGGTGATCCGTGCCATGGGCCTCTTCCATGAGAATCAGGGCCAGGTGATACATCGATTCAGCCGCTGTCTCCCGTCCCTGCTTGCGGTACAGCTCGGCCAGGTTGTTCAGACTGATCGCCACATCGGGGTGCGCCGCGCCCAGCACCTTGCGCTCGATCGCCAGCACCCGTTCATAGAGAGGCTCCGCGCGAGCCCAATCACCTTCGGCATGGGCGATTTCCGCCAGGTTGTTTAAGGCCGCCGCGACATCTTCGTGTTCCGGCCCCAGGTGTTGTTCCCAAATGGTCAGGGCACGGGTGTACAACGATTGCGCCTCCTGGAGACGGCCCTGGTCGTGATACAGGAGTCCGAGATTGTTGGCTGCCGCGGCAACGCGAGCGTCGTTGGGGCCGACCTGCTCAGCGTCGCGGAGCGCGCGTTGCAAGAGTTGCTCAGCCTCGGCATAGTGCGCCGCTTCCCTGGCCTTCACACCATCGGCGAGCAACTGCTGCCAGGCATCAGGCCCGGCGGCCCAACTCCCATCGACGCCGCACAAGGCCATACCGGCCACCAATGCCATGCCTAACCAGTGCGAGGTTTTCTTCGTGCAATCAGCCATGGTGCGCCGCTCCCTCCACCGACTCCGTCGATTCGCTGTGCTCCATCCCTCGTGTCGGGCCTCTCCACACTCACCCCCGGAAAGCCCCGAAGGGCCGGGGTGGAGGGGGAGGCCATCCCACTCACCCCGGGAGGCAGATCCTGAAGAAGGGTGCACAACCTCAGGATCCGAGGGACCTGTTACTCAAGCGGCCGATGGGCGGGGAGCGGCCAACCACCGCTCCCCCATGGGACTCCTGCGAGGAGGTAGGTCAAGACCCGCACACAGGCCCCATCTATCGACGCCCTATCCGACCGCATCCTATTAGCCCGCATTATTCATGAGCGCTTCTATTGCAACCGCTGATCCGCTGCTGCGACGAGCCTTCGGCCGGCGGGCTCGCCCATCGGACCCTCCACGTACTGCACGAGTACGCCTCGGGCCCTCCCGACTCCGCGCGCCGGTCTCGCGACGCGCCTCAGCGATTTCATGACGAACCGTCATGAATAATGCGGGCTAGTGCGCCTTATGGCCCTGCGCGCAAAACTCGTCATACCGGTGCACGAAATCTTTCTGCGCGAGCGGGGCGTGGCAGGCCCGGCATTTCGTAAAATCTTCGGCCAGCGCCTTGCCGTCCGGCCCATAGGCCCCGAACACCCAGGCGCCGTTTTTCAAATTGTCCGGGACGTCCTGCCCCCACCCCTCGTTCTTCTCCATGACGAAGACCTTCATCAGGTCGCCTTTCACCAGCTTTCCGTCCGCCCCCTTGACCAAGGCCTCGCCTTCCGCTTTGGCCTTGTACAATTCCATGACCAGTTGGGTGCCCTGAGGAAACGCCGCGGTCGGACAGGCCCTGGCGCCGGCGGGGCTTACGAACAATTCCCGGACCTGCTTGGCATCCTCACGCTGTACCTCGCTCAAGAACTTCGGCCAGGTTTTGTAGTCGGCCGGCAGCGCGATTTCGCCGTCCTTGGGAGCGGCCCCCGCCTCAGCAACCGTCGTCACAATCCCGCCGTTCCACGCCACCCCCATCGCCACAATGAGGCCTAGTATCTCTCTCACCATCATGTTCATCTCCTTCCTCTCAGTCTTGCCGTCGGCCCCGAGGGGCCGGGGTGAAGGGGGAGGCCATCCCACTCACCCCGGGAGGCAGATCCTGAAGAAGGGTGCACAACCCCAGGATCCGTTTCCGACAGATCTATCGTTTCATCGCCCTGCGCCCACTGAGCGGCACCGCCTTAAGGTGCGGCGTCGGTTCTTGGGGACGCGGATCCGTTCGATTGCCTTCCACCAGCGCCGTCACGGAGACACGAAAAATCCGGAGGCTGCCTCCACCGATCTTCGTGGCATTGAGCCGTCCTTCATCGATCCACCGGTAGATCGTCCACTTACTGACTTGGAGCAATTGCGCAGCCTCTTTCACACGCAACAGCGGCTGTTCCACCATCTCGCCTACCCCTTCAACACCTTGGCGGTGGATAGGAGCGGTCCGTTACCGCTCCTCCCCCGACTGCAGGAAGGGGCACGAGCCTCCCGCACAACCGGGTCCACCATTCAGGACCGATGCAACGCACCGCAGTTCCGTCGTGGGAACCGGCAGCGGAGGTCACAGGATACGCGCCTGCGCTGCCGGGTGGTCCGGGATCGGAGGGCAATCCCATCCTCGGACTCAGCATTCTTGAGTGAAATAGCTCGGGCCGAACGCCCGGAGAAGGCGGAGCACAGGACCGACAGGACGCCCGCCGGCTCTTGGCCTGGACGACGGGATCGGATTCGTCTGTGCGATGAATCGGTGGCGACGCGCGCCCCGCCCGAACTATCCCCTCACGGGGATGGGCGGCGCACGGGCATGCAGGGACGAGGGGTCCCCGGACGTCAGTAGGAGCGGAGGGGCAATCAACGTGTGGGATTGAGCGACCCAGGCTGTCCCCACGTCCCCCTGGGAAATCGGGCCGACATCGGATGTCGCCTGACAGGCCCAGGAGCAAAGGGTGGAATGGGATTCCGTGCCTGAATGCTGATGATGACTATCCGACGGGGTGGCATGGGCGAAGGAACAGCCCGGCGCCACGAGCGCCAGCACCATATACACCCAGACGAGTCCGAGTGCGAGGCCGGCAACTGAGGTTTGGGAGATCCGTCGGTTCATGGTCTGATAGTTCTCACCTGGCGTATCAAATACGCCGTTCCACACAAGTTGTCTACCGACGGATGCTCACGCGTGCTACAAAATGTGCTGCGGGTCCTTGATGAGGCGCTCGACGCCGGCCGAGAGTTCCGTCGTGCCGATTCCTCCCCGACGCGCCCCTGCAATCGCTCTCGATTGCCGTTTCTTCAGCCACAAATAGATCCCTGTGACGGAGAGCATGACGATCACGAGCCCCAACCCACTGACAAAGATCCGGTAGGGCAAGCCGAACACATTGGCCATGTGCAGGGCATACAGCCAATTGCTGAGGGTGTTGCCGGCATATTGGCCCGCGGGCAGCAAGGCCAATTTCAGCGCCCCGCTGTCCGCATCAAAAAATACCTGGGTCGTATAGCGGCGGGGTCTATCGTCGATTTCACGGTTGGTCTCAACCTGATACTGATAGAGGCCGAATTCGCGATACAGCCGTAGGGAAACCGGTCGCTTGAGCGTGATGCCTTGCTGCTCGGCCTGTACCGCGATCAACCGCTCCCCGACCGTTTGCGCGTCCAGCCAACTCAACTCCGGCCGCTCCATCGGAACGGGCCGTGGTCGAAACTCCGTCCAATACGGGCGGTAGTCGAAGAATGCTCGCGTGGTCCAGGTATAGACCGTGTCCCACAAGTTCATGTAGACGCTCGACCAGGCGAAGATCAGCAGCGCACCCCACAGCCACAAACCGCTCGCTCGATGCAGGTCGAAATTGAGCCGATAGGAGCTGGTGGGGCACTTGATCATCCATGCCGGCTTCCAGCGCTCCCACCAACTCGCCTGAGGCACTCGCTCTGGCCCATTTGCCTGGCCGGTACTGGAACGGCCGGCAGGAAGGGTCAGATAGAAACCGACGAAACAATCCAGGGTCCAGACAAACGCACAGATCCCCAGAATCCACACGCCCGGCATGTCCAACGCCAAGGAGTAGTGCAGGGCATAGACAAATGACATGAGGCCGGTCCACCCGTTCCGAAGTGAGCCCCATTGAATCCGGTCCAGCACCATCCCCCTCGCCGGGTCCAGCACGACATAGTCGTACCCCAGGTGGAATGGCATCCCGGTGGCCGGATCAAGACGAGGCTCTACCCAGGCAGACGTCGCGCCGTCGAAGCCTTGCAACGACACCTGAGTCACTCGCAGTCGTGGCTCGGCCCTCTCCAGCTTCTCCGCCAACAGGCCGGCACCCATCCACATGGCCGGATCGCGGTCCGGATACCAGTGCGGATGGGCGAGGCGCTCCAGCTCCGGGTAAAACGCCAGCAGGCTGCCGGTCAGGCCGACCACGATCAAGAACCCCGCCATCGTCAGGCCGGCCCAGCGATGCAGGCGGACCCAGAACGGTATCCCACTCCGCCATGTACGTTGTGTCGACATTCCGCCCACCTCCTGAGTCCACACATCAGGCGCCGCCCTGCTCGGTCCACGGCAGTGCCGGGTCTCCGTCACATCTCGATGCGAAGCGATCCCAGGAATGTCAACGGCAGGCCCGGTTGAATGACGAGCCGGGAGTTGCCGCGGTCGTAATAGTCCGTATTGAGCAAGTTGTACACATTCAGCTGGGCCGTCATTTTCGATCCGGAATACGTGAAGGTGTATCCGGCGCTCGCATCCCATCGGACATATCCCGGCAACTCCACCGTATTATCCAGATCCGCCATCCGGTTGGACCGTGCGAAAGCCCCGGTTCCTAGACGGACACCCTGCAGCATCCCATCCGTGAATTCGTAGACCGCCCAGAGGCTTCCGGAATGAGCAGGAACTGAAATGAGCCGGTTCCCTTCGATGCCGCTCAGGTCCTTCGTCACTTTCGCGTCGGTGTAGGCGTAACTCGCGATGACGTTGAGTTGGTCGGTGAGCCGGCCGGACACATCGAACTCCACGCCCCGACTGTTGGCCTCCCCGATCGTCCGGCTGAACGGCGTGCCCGGAATCACCGTCGCCACGTTCTCCTTGGTCAGGTCGAAGAACGCCAACGTGGAGTTGACGGTGCCGCCGAAGAACTCGGTTTTGATGCCGGCTTCCCACTGTCTGGCCGTTTGAGGGTCAAGCGAACCGCTGCCCGGCAATGGCGTGCGCTGTTGTTGCTTCCCAAAGATTTGACATAGTTCCCGTAGAGAGACAGCCACTGCCATGGTCGGTACACAATGCCCACGCGCGGGCTGAAGTATCCGGTGCGCTCTTTGGTTTCACCGGCATGTGCCAGGGCCAGTGAGGTGTCAGAAAAACTGGTTCCGACCTCGGCCCAGTCATAGCGACCGCCGCCGAGAATATGCACCTTGTCCCATAGTGTAATTTGATCCTGGAAGTACAGGCCGTACCACTGCTCGGGAAACGTGCCGAATTGATTGTAGGTGGCCCGAGTAATCGAGGACAGGTCGATCCCGTACGAGGGGTTGAAGATATTGAAGGATGGGACGGCGGGCGTTTGTCCGGCAAAGGCGCTATAGACGCCTTCAAATCGATAATAGTCTACTCCGACGAGCAGGTCGTGCTTGAGGGGTCCCGTCCTGACATGCCCGACCAGATCTAGATTGGCGGCATAGGTTCTGCGGTTCAGATCGGCATGCCACAACCCTCGGGTCAGCTCGCCCGTGCTCTGGTCGAAATCTACGGCAAAGAGCGTCCGTTGATCGTAGGCGACATCGTTGAACTGAAACCGGTTGATGATTTTCCAATCGGGGTTGAATCGGTAGGTCCAATCCAGTCCCACCAATACACGTCGTTGAGTGTTTTTGGCGGCCGGATCGCCGGTGAACCGGCTCAACGGAATGGGAGCGGGACGATTGCCGATGGCGGGAATGCCGATATCGCTGACATCCGTGAACGTATTGCGCTGGTATTCAATATCGAGGTTGCCTTCAAATCGACTATTGGGCCGCCAGGTGAGGGAAGGAGCGAAAAAGATGCTGTTCTGCGTCACCAAATCCTGAAACGTATTGTTGTTTTTGTACGCCAGATTGACCCGATAGAGCAGCGTGCGATCCGCAAGGAGGGGCCCTGTCGCATCAATCGTCGTCCGGTAGAAATTATACGAACCGAATTGCTGCTGGAGTGAATAGTACGGGACATCCAGCGGCCGTTTCGTCGCCAGATTGACCAGACCGCCGGGTTCGGCCCGTCCGTAGAGAACCGAGGCGGGGCCTTTCAAGACCTCGATCACGTCCAGATTCGCGGTTTCCAATGCGGTGGTGGCTTGATGGCGAAGCCCGTTGCGATAGGTGCTGGCGTTGGCTTCGAAGCCTCGTAGAATGAAATTATCGTAAAAGGTATATCCGCCCGGCTGGACTCCGCTGACATTCTTCAGGGCATCGCCCACGGATATG